>ULMK01022471.1_pt1 | contig 20791 bp, 28 predicted proteins | sample 1951621 | NCBI WGS metagenome assembly ULMK01 (sample SAMEA4835547, study PRJEB28245) | human gut metagenome | biome: gut microbiome; material: fecal sample | place: Denmark | collected 2008
TATGAAATACCAAAAAGTACAAGTAAAAAGAAAAAACAACAAATGTTGAATTGCGAAATATTTCCAACAGTGAAGCCTGACACAGATAATATTGCAAAAAGTATATTGGATTCTTTAAATGGAATTGCTTATTTAGATGATAAGCAAATTGTGAAGTTGGAAGTTGAGAAATATTATTCGCAAGCACCAAGTACAGTAGTAATGATTGAGGAGATAAAAGAATGAAAGATTATTTAGAGTATTTTAAAGAAAAAGGAATTGAGATTTTAAATAAATTGCCTGATGGATGGAGATATATAGAAAATACCAATACAGAGCCTAAAGGATATAAATGGGCTTGCAATAATAAGTCAATGTTTAGTGGAGATTATGAACACGCACTAATAAAAACAGGAGGGGAAAATGATTAAATTTTTAATTGGTTTTATATTAGGTTGTTATATTGGAATTGCAGTTATGTGTATTTTACAAGTGGCTAGGGAGAGTGATGAGAAATGAAAGAAATGAAATATAGCAAAGAAAGAAAAATAGAGGTCTTGGCAACTGGATATTGTTTCGGATTACTATACTATATTTTAAATTTAGGAACATATCCAACAGCTTATATAAAAATGCCAGGTAGTATCAATATTGATAAGGATAAATTAGATGTTCACGGAGGAATTACCTATTCAGAAAATCATTTATGGATTAGTGAAAATCAAAAAATAGATGGGGAATTTATTGGTTGGGATTATGCACACTATGGAGATTATGCTGGATATGAAGAAATATTTCCTAAAGAAATAAGGACAGGAGGAAAAAAGTGGACAACAACTGAAATATATAAGGAAGTAAGAGAAGTATGTTATCAGATAAAAAAGGGGGGAAAATAATGAATGAAAAAGCAAAATATACAGAAGTAAATGAGGAACAAAACAATAGAATTGATGATGTTAGAAATATGTTTTCTGATGTGTATGATTTTATAGAATCTAACTGCAAATCAAGCAGAGAAACATCATTGGCTATTACAAAAATAGAAGAGGCTCAATTTTGGGCAATAAAAGGCATAACAAGAGAAAAGCAAGAAGAAATACAAAATATAACTGGCAGTATAACAGATGAAAATGGAAATATTTTATTTTAAAATGGGAGGAAAATTAAATGATTTTATTAACAATTTTTTTAGAAATTATATTATTTGGATTGATGATTTTATTCTTTTATCTAGCAGATGAAAGTTATGACCATGAATTTTTATTTGGAGGAATTGCAGTAGTGCTATTATTAGCATTATTCGTAGTTCCGATGGCAATAGGAAATTTACATGGATATATAGATTATGCTGAAAGTAATGATAAAGATAGAGCTAGAATAACTGCAGTAACACAATAACAAGATTTATTAAAGACATATTACAAAGTAGAAGTTGAATATTTAACAAATACACCAACTCAAAGTGGTATGATTACAAATTATAACATAGAAAAAGATACTTTTTATTGTTATATAACAAACAAAGAGTTAGTCAATAAATTAAAAGAAAATATGTATAAAGAATTATGGATAATATCAGGACACAAAGGTGGATATGAAAATTACAAAGATTTTGGAACAAAACTAATAAAAGATATAGAATTAATTGAGGAGAAATAGCAATATGTATATAAGTGAATTTTGGTGTGGTGTAATAGCAACAATAGGAGTGGAATTTATAGCCTTAATAGGTTATGCGATACAATTAGATATAAATAAAAAGAAAAATGAGAAAAAATAATGGAAGAAGTAAAATCAATAGGAGAATTTAGAGATTATCTAATTGGACAAAAAGAAGGATTACAATTTGCTTTAGATATGACTAATATTCAAGTAAAAAGTTTACAAAATAGTATAACTATGATAGAGGAAAAATTGAAAAATTTTGAAAAAATAGGAGGATATCAAATGAAGATTGTTAGTGATAAAGAATATATGGAAAAAATGTGTAAAAATTGTAAAAACAAAAAAAGCAATTTATGTGAAATAAAAAGGTTACTAGATAATAGTGTAAATTGTGTGTATTATGAAGATACAAAGGAAAAGGAGGAATGATTGTTGTGAGTGAGAAAAAAATTGAAATTGATGCAACAACATTATCAGTTTTAGAGAAAGCAATTACTGCAGGAGTTAATGAGGGAATACAAAAAGGAATGAAAGAGTATGATTTTAAGCAAAAAAATAAAATGAAAATAAAATATGATAAAAGATTAAGAAATACAAAGCTGTTATTGAAAAATTACAGGTCCTTTGTTGAACATTGCAATAATGCTAAATATACAGTTGAAAATCCAATAAAAAAAGAAATTTCTAAAAGTAATGTAACAGTACAATTATTTGATGATTTATATAATTTGCAAGATGATGCTTTTGTTGTTTCAAGTATTTTAAAAAGTAAAGAAAAAACAAAAATAATATTAGATCATATAACTATGTGTTTAGAATTCTTTGAAAAAAAAGCAAAAGCAACTAACAATCAAGAAATGATACGAAGATATAAAGTGATAGATTATTTATATATAAAAGAAATACCATTGTCTTTTGAAGAAATTGCAGAAAAAGAACATATAAGTACCAAAACAGTTGGCAGAGATAAAAATAAGGCAATACAAGAACTTTCTGTGTTGTTTTTTGGAATAGATGGGCTTGACTTATCATAGATGAGATGTCTTAAAAATGTCCTTGACAGTACAATAGTTCTAATTTAAAATGATATTATGCAAAACTAATATTAAGTTACCTTTTTTAATGTTTGTATCTTCCTTTGTAGAAGTCTATTTGTAAAAAACAAGTAGACTTTTATTTTATTTTAGGGCTATTTATTGTGTTTTAGAAAGGATAGTCTTATGAAAATAGAAGAAATAAAAATTGAGGAATTAAAACCTGCAAAATACAATCCAAGAGTTGTATTGCAAAAAGAGTCTGAAAGTTATCAAAGAATAAAATCAAGCATAGAAGAGTTTGGACTTGTAGACCCAATTATTGTTAATAGAAGAAATATGACAATAATCGGAGGACACCAAAGATATAATATTTTAAAGGATTTAGGTTATGAAACTGCAGAATGTATTTTTGTTGATTTAGATGAGAAAAATGAAAAAAGATTAAATTTATCATTAAATAAAAATTCAGGATTTTGGGATGAGGCAAAACTAGATAAATTATTTAATGAATTGAATTTGACACAAGAAGAATTATTTGTAACAGGTTTTTCAGATGAAGAAATAGAAAATTTAAAAACAGATTTTATTGAAGATTTGCTGCAGGAAGATTTTTCAGATAAAGGTACAAATGAATTAAGTAAATTTGCAATGACTTTCAATATTGATAAAATTTATGAGGAAAAATATCAATCTTATGTGAAAAATTATGGTAAGGACAAATTGATTGGTATAATGACTGCTGAAGTTTTGAAGGAGGTTGATTAAAATGCCAAGTTGTGGAAGTCAAATATTTTTATGTGATGTTCCTATAAGGTTTGATACTTACAAAGGTTGTTCTCATAATTGCAAATATTGCTTTGTTCAAAGAAAAAAGGACATATCAGAAATTGACAAAGGAGAAACTGCAAAAGCACTATTAAACTTTATAAATGGACATAGGGGAAAAGATTTAAAATGGTGTGATTGGAATATACCATTGCATTGGGGAGGAATGTCAGACCCATTTCAACCAGTAGAAAAAAGATATAGACTATCTTATGAGTGTTTAAAAGTGTTTGCAGAAACACAATATCCTTTCATTGTTTCAACAAAAGGACGATTAGTAATTGAAAAGGAATATCTTAATTTATTAAAAAAATGTAATTGTGTGGTTCAAGTTAGTATGATTTGTTCGCAATATGATAAGTTAGAAAAAGGAGCACCTACTTATGAGGAAAGGCTAGAAATGGTAAGAATATTATCAAAAAATGTAAAAAGGGTTATTGTAAGAATACAACCATATATGACACAAGTATTTCAAGATGTAAAAAATAATATGAAGCGATTAGCTGAAGCAGGAGTGTATGGAGTAGTAATTGAAGGAATGAAATTTGCCAAAAAAAGAGCAAAATTAGTTAAGATTGGTGGAGACTTCGTATATCCTAAAGAAGTATTGTTAAAGGATTTTATTCAATTAAAGGAAGAGGCTCACAAATATGGGTTGAAATTCTATTGTGGAGAAAATCGTTTAAGGACTTTAGGGGATGCAATGTGTTGTTGTGGAATTGAAGATTTACAAGGATTTAAAGGAAACACTTATAATATTTGTCATTTAATAAATAATAAAGATGTAGAAATAACAGATTCTATGAAAGAAAAAGGAACTGCGACTATAATAGGAAGAACATATCAGAAAACATTGGCAAAGTTGAAATATGATGGACAGTCTTTTGTTGATGGAATGAAAAATGAATATATTTCTAAAAAAGATGTATATGACAAAATTTTTGGAAAATCATAAATGAAAGGATGTGGTGAACTGATGTGAATATAGAGGAAATAAAGAAAGATTATAAAGCAGGAATACCTAAAAAAGATATAATCACAAAACACCATATCACAATAGGACAATTAAATTATCAAATAGTTAAAAATAATTGGAAAAGAAGAAAAAGAAAAGGAACAAAGGGCAATAAAGGTGGACACGGAACGAAAGGCAATCAAAATGCTACAGTTACTGGAGCTTATTCAAAGTTAGTAAACGAATGTTTTTCTCCTGAAGAATTAGAACTATTTAATAAACCGATAGAAAATAAAAAAGAAGAACTAGAAAAGGAAGTTAGAACACTTGAGATTAGAGAATATAGGCTTTTAAATAAAATTGAAAAAATAAAAAAGAAAGATAAAGATTTAACAATTATGAAAATGTCTAAATATGGAACTGTAACATCTACTGATGCAGAAAATACAGATATATTGCTAATAAGATTAGAAGATGCATTGACAAAAATTCAAGAGGCAAGGCGAAGAGCGATGGATTCATATCATAAAATTGAAATTGAAAATAAAAGATTTGAATTTGATGCAGATAAGGAAAAAGCAGACCAAAACGAACTTGATAAATTAGATGAAGTTTTAAAAAATATAGGAGGGATTATTTAATGAGTAATAATTTTTTCTCCGAAAAGCAGCAGGAGTTTTTAAATAATGCAGATAGAAGATGGAATATAAAATATGGTGCAACAAGAAGTGGAAAAACATATTTAGATTATTATGTTATACCTAAAAGAATAAGGAATACAAAAGGAAAACAAGGATTAAATGTTATCTTAGGAAATACGAAAGGAACATTACAAAGAAATGTTATAGAACCTTTACAAAATATTTGGGGAACAAGGCTGGTGTCTGATATAAAATCAGATAATACGGCTTTTTTATTTGGAGAAAGATGTTATTGCTTAGGTGCTGATAACATAAAACATGTAAATAAAATAAGGGGAGCGAGTTTCAAATATTGTTATGGAGATGAGGTAGCAACTTGGAATCCTGATGTTTTTAATATGGTAAAATCAAGATTGGATAAACCTTATTCAAAATTTGATGGAACTTGTAACCCAGAAGGACCATCTCATTGGTTAAAAAAATTCCTTGATAGTAAAGCAGATATATATCAACAAAAATATACATTGTATGATAATCCATTTCTAGATAAAGATATATTACATAATCTTGAGGTTGAATATTCAGGAACGGTATTTTTTGATAGATTTATTTTAGGCGAATGGAAAGCAGCAGAGGGTTCTATTTATAGATTATTTGCTGATAATACGAGTCAATTTTTAACAAATAAGATAGATGAAGAATTGATGCTTATTTCAATAGGAATTGACTATGGTGCAGGTGCAAGTAAAATCAAATTTGTAGCAACAGGAATTACTTATAATTTTCAAAATGTTTATATATTAGATGAGTATGACTTAAAGGAAGTCTATGACCCTCAACAAATATATGAGCATTTTTTATTATTTTGGAAAAGAGTTTATGAAAAATATGGAATGTGTCAATATGTTTTTGCAGATTATGGAGCATTAGGAAATGTCATTACTCTAGGATTGATAAGAAGATGTCAGAAAGAAAGGATACCTGTTAAAATAGAGGATTGCACCAAAGGTTTAATAAATGACAGAATATTTTTGAGTAGTACACTTATGGCTCAAAAAAGACTTAAAGTTTTGAGCAAAAACACAGTAGTAACAAAAGCATTCCAAGATGCAGTATGGAATGATAAAAAGCCAGATGAAAGGCTTGACGATGGAACTACTGATATTGATAGTTTAGATGCTTTTGAATATTCGGTTAATAGTTTTTATGAAAATTTAATAAATGCAAGGAGATGAAGTTATGAATTTACAACAATTTTTTGCAAGTAAAGGTTACGATATATCAGAAAAATTAAATTGGCAAAAGAATATTGAAAATTGGGATAGTTGGTATAAAGGAAAAGTAAGAAAATTCCACAACTATTATATCTACAATGGACAAAAGAAAGTAAAAAGAGAAAAAAAGAGCTTACAAGGAGCAAAAAAAGGCTCTGAAGATTGGGCAGATTTATTATTTAATGAAAAAGTAAAGATAAATTTAGACAATCAAGAGTCAACAGATGCTTTGAATGAAATTTTTGAAAAAAATAATGCAGTAGTTAAAATAAATCAAGGAATAGAAAGAAGTTTTGCTTTGGGAACAGGTGCTTTGGTTGTTTCCGTACAAAATATGAAAATAGATGAGGTTATGAATACTATTGATGTAACAGATGCTAAAACAAAAATACAATTTGTTGGTGCAAAGAAAATATATCCACTAAGTTGGGAGGACAACGAAGTTAAAGAGTGTGCTTTTGTTACATATAAAACAATAAAAGGAATAAATTATGTTTATATAGCTATGCACATAATAAATGAAAAAGGAAACTACGAAATACAAAATTATAAATTCAAAGCACAAAATAGAAATTTAATAGTAACAAGTGATGATGAAAAAGAGGGATTTATTGAAAAGTTTGATACTAAAAATAATATACCTTGGTTTTCAATAATAAAGCCTAATATATGTAATAATATAGATGCAGATACACCTTTTGGAATATCAGTATATGCAAATGCGATTGATGTTTTAAAAGAATTGGACGATGCTTATAATGAACTAGGAAATGAGCCTGTACTTGGCAGGAGAAGGACTTTTATATCAGAAGAAATGATGACTTATGACAATGGAAGTGCAGAAATGATATTTGATCCAGAAGATATTTCTATATACAGAATGCCAAAAGGATTTAATAAAGATAGTATGATACAACATGATAGTGGAGATTTAAGAACAGATAAATTACAAAGTGATGTTCAATTTCAACTTAATATATTATCTTCAAAACTGGGATTTGGCCAAGAAAGATATAAATTTGATGGAGCAAATATTCAAACTGCAACAGGAGTTATAAGTGAAAATTCAGATATGTATAGAACTTTGAAAAAGCACGAGCAAGTATTAGATATTAGTTTGAAAACTATAATACAAGCAATAGTATATGCTTCAACAATGTTTGGAAATTATACTATGTCAGCAAAGCATATATCAATTGATTATGATGATAGTATAATTGAAGATACAGGAACTAAACAAGTAAGAGCTCAATCAGAAGTTGGAGCCGGATTGAGAAGCAAAAAAAATTATATAACAGAAATTAGAGGTTTAGGAGATAAACAAGCCCAAGATGAATTAACACTAATTGATTCTGAAAAGATATCTAATCAAGAATTATTTGGGTTTCCAATAGAAGAAAAGGCAAAAAATAATGATTTAAATAATAAGAAAGAAAAGAAAGAAAAGGAAAAAAAGAAAGAAGAGAAAAAGGAGGAAAAATAGTAGATGTTACCTCCAGATTTTTTAGAAAACATAGAAAGTCAAGCTATAAATATTTATAATAATTTAGAATTAGACATTATAAAAGAAATAGCAGAAAGAATTGCAAATGTTGGATATGCTAATACTGTTGTAAAGAATGATGTTTTGATAGCACAAGAAATGGGTGTATTATATCAAGATATTGTGAATTTGGTTGCAAGAACTAATAAATCTACATATCAAGATACTTTGGAGATATTTGAAAAAGCAGGAATTACATCAATAGAAATTGATGATAATATTTATGAAAAAGCCGGATTAAATCCAATAAATATTAAACAAGATAAAACAATGATGGAATATTTAATTGCATCTGCAAAAAAAACAAATAATAATTTGCAAAATTTAGCAATGACAACTGCTAATACAGGTCAACAAGATTTTTTAAATGTAATTAACGAGGCATATTTACAAACTTCAACAGGAGCAAAAAGTTATTCACAAGCAATAATTGATGCAATAAATAAAATAGGAAATAAAGGAGCAATAGTTGAATATCCATCAGGACACAAAGTTACATTGGAAACTGCAGCAAGAATGAATATTGTTACAGGAATAAATCAAACTTGTGGAAAATTGCAACAAATGAGAGCAGAAGAAATGAATTGGGACTTAATGGAACTAACTGCTCATTCAGGGGCAAGACCAAGTCACGAAAAATGGCAAGGGAAGATTGTTAGTTTAAGTGGTAAAGATGGATATTTAAGTTTAAAAGATATTGGATATGGAGAAATTACAGGTTTCAAAGGAATAAATTGTTATCACGATTGGAGACCATATTATAAAGGTTCTAGTAAAACATATAGCAATGATGAGCTAGAAAAAATGAATGATGAAAAAGTAACATATAATGGAAAACAAATTACAAAATATGAGGCAAAACAAATACAAAGAAGTATAGAAAGACAAATAAGACAGGATAAAAAGAATATTGCAGGATTGCAAGGAGTTTTAACAAGTACAACCAATAATAATAAATTGATTGAAGAAACTAGAACAGAACTAGCAAAAAAAACACTTCAGTATAATACACACAAAAGAGAGCTAGATGGTTTAATTGAACAAATTTCATCGAAGAAAGATAATACAAGATTATTTATTGTTGAGAAATATGATAATAAGACAATTTCTAATATAACTAAATTGGCCAATAAATATAATAATAGTGATATTATTGGATTAAAAGTAAACGATGTAGAAATAAAAGAGATTGGCGAACACATCATTTCTAGAACTTATGGTAAAAAAGTAAGATTTGAAGATGTAGAAGATACATTGAAAAATCCTGTTAAATATGGTAAAATAAGAACAGATAATAGTCAACAAATAAAAGGAGAAAATTGTACTGTTGTTATAAATGTAAAAACAGGAAAACTTATAACAGTATATCCTAAAAAAACTAAAAAGGAATGATTATAAATGAGGATAAAAAGTAATTTTGATAAAAGGCAGATAGAATTATTAAATAGAATCAATATAAATGTTGAAAAAGATTTTGATGTAAAAGAATTAGAAGAAATAGAGGATAAAGTTTACAATGAAATGATGAATAATTTAGATGAAAAACAAAACTTTACCACTAAGTTATCAGTTGAGTATGAACATATATTAGACATTGTTGTTGAAATTGAAAATAATATTAAATAAGTTTTTAACATTAAGGCACTATAAAAGGTGTCTTTTTTTATTGTCTTTTTAGGTCAGACGATATAAAGAAACCTGCAATTTCTCTTATCTATTGGAGATATAAATAAATAGATTACACAATTTCAGAGTGAACTGAGCTTTAAATTAAATCTGTGTAAATTAGAAAGGAGTCATTATGGACGAAGAATTAAAAGAATTATTTGGAGAAAATACATTATCTTATGATGATTTTGTAAAAGCAGTAGATGAAAAAGGAATGAAACTTGCTAACCTTTCAGCTGGAGGTTATGTAGCTAAAACAAAATATGATGATGATGTAAAAAAGGCAAAAAATATTGATTACAAAAAGAAATTTGAAGATTTACAAAATTCTATTGAGGGCGATGATGGTGTTAATGCAAAATTAAAAAATATCACGACTGAAAGAGATGATTATAAATCAAAATATGAAGCCTTAAATGCAAATTATTCTATGCTTACGGCAACAAATAAGGCAACAGGAGCAGGAATAAAACCTGAATTTGCAGAGTTTGTTGCAAGTAAAGTTTTAAAAATGACATCTGATACTGTTGATTTTGATACTGCTTTAAAATCTTTTAAAGCAAAAAATCCACAATATAATTCAGAAACAACAGTAATAAAAAAGAAAAATTCTAGTGTTGATTTAGGTGGAAAAGAACAAACAAATCAAAATGAAACAAATCAAATAATGAACGATTTAATTCGTTCAACAAGGGATTAGTAAAAAGCTAATCTTTTTTTATTTTAAATTTAAGGAGGAATTTTATTATGGGACAAATGATTTCAAGAAGTAATGCAGAAACTTTAATTGATGAACAAGTTTCAAGAGAAATAATTGAGGGAGCAATAAAAAGCTCAAGAGCTATGTCAATGTTTAGAAGATTACCAAATATGACATCAAACAAAACAAAAATGAGAGTATTAGACTCTTTACCATTAGTATATTGGCAAGGTAGTGATAATGCTAGAAAAAAATTAACAAAAATGGCTTGGGATAAAAAATATATAGTTGCTGAGGAAATGGCAGTTATAGTACCAATTCCTGAAAATGTATTAGATGATGCAGATTATGATATTTGGGGAGAGGTAAAACCAAGAATTCAAGAAGCTATGGGTAAAAAATTCGACCAAGCAGTATTTACTGGAATTGATAAACCAACAGGATTTAGAGCTGATTTATTAACTTCTGCTTTAAATACCGGAGCAACAATTACTCCAGGTTCAAATAGCTTATATAAATCTATTTCTGATGCGATGACAAAAGTTGAAGAAAGTGGATATAATGTTACTGGATTTTTAGGTGGAGTTGACTTAAAAGGTAAATTTAGAGAAATGGTTGATACAACAGGACAACCTATAAAAGGTACTGAAATAGATTCTATGTCAAAAGCATTTGTTGATAATGGAGCTTGGGATAAAACTTTAGCACAATTATTAGTTGGAGATTTTTCTCAAGCAGTATATGCAATAAGACAAGATATAACATTTAAAATTTTAGATCAAGCAGTAATTCAAGACCCAGCCACAGGCGAGATTTTATACAATTTAGCACAGGACGATATGGTAGCATTAAGGGTAACAATGAGACTAGGTTGGGAAATACCAAATCCTATAAATTCTTTACAACCAAATGAAGCAGTTAGATTCCCATTTGCAGTTGTATTACCAAGTACATATACAGAACAAAGAGTAAAAGTAACATTTACAGTTAAAGATACATCTGCAGAACCTAAAGTTATTGAAGGAGCAAAAGTAAACTTTAACGGACAAATTGCTCATACTGATAATAAAGGTGTTGCAGAGTTCAAAGCAGAAAAGAACACAAGTGGTTTATATAGAATAACTGCTGATAATATGAAGAAAGATGTTCAAGATGTTGTTGAAATTGGAACAACTGCTGCTAGTGTAGCTGTATCATTAGCATTAAAATCATAAGGAGGAATAAGGTATGCTTAAATATATAACCAATACAGAATATAAAGAGTTGTTAGGTAAGAATAGCATACCTAGTAACTTTAATAAATTAGTAATTGAGGCAAGTACATATATAAATTATCATACTAGGAATAGAATCGATGTTAATAACATTCACGAAAATGTAAAATATGCAACTGCCTTAATTATTGAGGAAATAGAAAAAGCTGATGAAAAAATTGAAGAGATTGGAAACCTAAAATCACAAAATATAGAAGGATGGAGTGAAAGTTATACTACTCCAGAAGAAATAAAAAAAGATTTAGAAAGTGAAAAAATAAATATATTACATAAATATTTATGGAATATAATTGGAAATGATGGACAACCTCTTTTGTATTGTGGGGTGTTGTAATGAATAAAAGATTTTTTATACATTCAATTACAATATATCATTTAAACAATGATGAAACTATTACGAGGATGACCTTTAAGAAAGTATATTTTAGACATAATAAAAAGTCTAATATGATTGATAAACGGACTTGAAAAAGGAAGCTCAGGAACAATCTATATACCTACAAAGCAAGACTTGATAATTGAAAATGATGATATAGTAATTGAGGGGACACCTACACTATCTATTCAAGAAATAAATAATAAAACTGTAAAATTTATAGATAATGTTTCAGTTGAAAAACTAACTAAAGAAAATAAAAATGTTGAAAAAGAATTTTCAGAAATATATCAAGATAATTCTATAATGAAATATAGAGTTGTTAGTGTTGATGATAATAGAAAAGGAAATTTACAACATTACAAGTTGGGAGTTAGTGAGTAGAATGGGTAGTGGTTATTCAGTTAAAGTTCAAATGAACAATGAAAAACAAATTGAAAAGAGGTTAAATATACAAGATGATGGACCTGCAGTTCGATTTCTTAGAGATGATGTTTATAGATTATATGAGCCGTATGTACCTAGAGCAGATGGAAATTTGTATAGACAAGTAGGTTATCCCAATAATCATACAATAAAACATAATGCTCCCTATTCGCATTATCATTATAAAGGCAAAAAAGCAAAAGGACCTTCAAGACCTAAAGGAATAAAAAGGACTATATCTAATGAAGATATGAAATATCAAGGAGCCCCTAAAAGAGGTCCTGAATGGGAAAAAAGAATGATGAATGATAGGGGAAAAGAAGTCGAAAGAGATTTGGAGAATTTTATAAAAAATGGAGGCAAATAAAATGGAAAATGAAAAATCACAAATGCAGTTAATAAAAGAATATATCGAGACGTGCTCATTATTAAAGAATAATAAAATAAATGTTGATTATCTTAATTCAAAAGATTATAGCTATTCAATAGATAGAACACCAGTAAGTCCGATAGTAAAAAGATATAGAGATGGTGGGGCAATAAAACAAATTGCCTTTGATTTTAGCATTACATTTCCAATAGGGAGTAAAGCACTTTTAAATTTAATAAATTCTAAGTTTTGTGAAGATTTTATGAAATGGGTTGAAAATCAAAATAATAAAAGAATATATCCTGAAATCAAAGGTGCAAGGTCAATCAGTTGCACTTCGCCAGGATATGTTTTAAGTAAAAGTGAAACATCAGCAATTTATATTATTCAAATGAATTTTCAATATTACGAGGCTAGATAGCCTTATTTTTTTAGAGGAGGTAAAAAATATGAATACAGGAGATATTTTAAATAGAGCCGATAAAGTGAATTTTATGGGATTAAAAGATAATCCAGAAGCATTTACAAGAATGCACGGATTTACTGATTCCGGTAAATCTTCTAATGCAAGCACCTATGATAGAAGATATGTAGACGAGGAAACAGAAAGAAGTGATGTAACTGGTTATGGAACAGAAATTGCATACGCTTTTGATGAGATGAAAGATGACCCTGTTCACGCAGTTTTAGTTGAGGTTGCAGATGATGAGATAAAGGGAAAGAAGGTAACAATTGTTACTGTTGATTTTTCAAAACCAGGAGAAACAGATGGTACATACGAAGCAAGAAAAAGAGTATGGTCAGTTATTCCTGATAGTGATGGAGATAGCACAGATGCCTATACATATTCAGGTACATTTAAAGCAGCAGGAAAAATTATTAAAGGAACAGCAACATCAACTGATGATTGGGAAACTTGTTCTTTTACTGAGAAAAAATAAAAAAATTTTATTGAGGCTAGGTTGTCTAGTCTCTTTTTATTTTATAAAAATGGAGGAATTAAATTATGAAAATTTTAGAAATAGATGTTGATTTTGATTTTGCAGATGCAGATGATATGAAGAGATTTGAGGAAACTTATCCAATTACAATGGGAGAGCTAACAAAGATACAGGAAAGAAATCAAAACGAAAAAGAAAAAATGGCCAATAGTGAGCAAATAAGAGAGTTTTGCAATGTTATTTCTAATTTCTTTGACAAAGTTTTTGGAGAGGGAGTATCTAACAAAGTTTTCAAAGGAAAAGCAAACTATATGGTGTGTTTACGAGCTTTTAAGTCAGTTGTAGCAGAGAAAGAAAAACAAGATGCAGAGATGGATGAAATTGCAGCTTATGTAGAAAAATATTCCCCTGATAGAGTAAAAAGGAGCTAGAGAGTATGAGTCTATTACTTGATAAATTGTCTACACAAAAGGAATTATCAAGTGTCTTAAAAGAAAGAATTGGTAATGTAGCTTTTAATACTGACTTTAGAATAGGCATTTTATTTGAAATGCTAATGAAAGATAATAATTTAAAAGATGAATTTAAGGTAATACAAGCAATTAAATTGTATTATCCGAATACGGAGCAAATAACAGATTTTGAAAAAGCATTTGAGGATATTATATGGTTTTACACTTGTGGAAAAAGTGATTTTTCTAAAATTCAAAAAGATGATACAAAAAAAGCAAAAATACAAAATGAAGAGAAAATATATGACTATGAGTATGATGACCAATATATATATAGTGCATTTATTGAAACTTATCAAATGGATTTACAAGAAATAGATTATTTGCATTGGTGGAAGTTCAAAGCAATGTTTAATTCTCTAAATAAAGACACAAAAATTGTAGAAATTATGGGGTATAGAGCCATCGACCTAAGCAAAATAAAAGATAAAGAGGAAAAGGCTAGATATAGAAAATTGAAAAAAATATATAAATTACCAGATATGAGAACAGAAGCTCAAAAAGAAGCTGATTTTGGTAATGCTTTCTGGTAATCAGAAAGGAGTCAAAAATGTCAGATGGTTCAGTAACAATTGAAGTTACATTGACAAAGGAACAACTAGAAAAAGGTTTAAAATCAGTAAAAAGCGACTTAAACTCCTTGAATAAAATTTCTGTTAGTAAAACAATTGATGGAATTTCTAAAGCATTTCATAATATGGGAAGCATAGCAACAACTGCAGGTAAGGCTTGTAGTGTGGTAACTGGAGCAGTAACAGGTGTATTTACTGCAGCAGCAGCCAAAGCTAAAAGTTTCATTGGTGTATATGAAAGTGCAAAATCTATTTTTGAAAGAAAATTAGGGGCAACAGGTGCTGATGATATGTATAATGCACTTTTAAAAGTTGCTAAAGGTTCAAGATATGCACAAGAATATATTGTTAGTGCAGGGCAAACGTTAGTTGCAATGGGTGTAGATGCAACACATACGGCTAAATATGTTCAAATAGCAACTGATGCAATGTCAGGTATGGGAAAAAGTGGAGCTGATGTACAAGCAATGGCAGAAATGTTTGGAAAAATGTCAATACAAACAACTTTATATACAGAAGATTTAAATCAAATGTTAACATCAGGTGTTAGAGTATATGATATTCTAGCAAAAAAATATAACAAAAGTACAGATGCAATAAAAGAAATGGCATCTGCAGGAGAATTAACCAGTAAAGATTTTGAATATTTAATGGATGTATTAGCAGGAAATGTTGCTGGTATGGAAGAATTTAGTATGGCAGGATTAGCACTTGCAGGAAAATCAAACACTTTAACTGGTGCAATAGACAGTTTAAATTCAAGTTTTAGATCATTTGCTTTAAATATATTGGGTATGAACATAAATAAAGGTCAGATGGATAATTATGAGAAACTAAAAAATGTTGTTGCATTGCTTGGAACTACATTAGAAAATGTTGGCTCAAAGTTTTCATTTGTTAGTGGATGGGTTAGTAAAGGCTTAGATACAATAAAATCAGCCTTAACAAAATTTAATGATACTTTAAATAGTATGAAACCTGAAACACTTGAAAAGATAGCAAAGGCAATTGGTGGTTTAGCAGCTTCAGGACCTATTTTATTGACTGTTGGAAAAGGATTGAACATTTTAGGAAATGGTTTTAGTGGATTAAATAATATTGTAGGAGGGCTAGAAAAAACTGGCTCTGTTTTTAGTTCATTTACTGGAAGTTTAACATCTGTTCCAAGTAAATTAAATTCTGTTGCAAGTAGTTTTGGAACATTCGGTGGGAAAATAGCGAGTGGTTTATCAACAATGTTTAGTGGAGGTATTTTTGAAAAAGCAGGAAATCTTCTTTCAACTGGATTTGATAAAATAACAGGTGTTGTGTCAACCTTTGGTGGAAAATTGCTATCTCCAATACAAGCTCTGGGAGGAAAAATAGGAACATTTTTAAGCCCAGTAAAAAATGCTTTTGATAAAATCATCGTTAGTTCATCATTATTTGGTCAACTTTTAAAATTTAATTTAGGAGAGACTTTGAATAGTTTGTTTCCTAATGTTTCAGCAGGATTGAGCAAAATAACAGATGCCTTTGGTGGGGCTTTTTCAGGAATATTAAGCAAAGTTGGAAGTTTTGCATCATCTTTCTTACCAGTATTTATGAATGCATTTGGAATTGCAGCAGTAATAGGTGTTGTGGTTGCAGGCTTAGGATTATTACAATCAAATTTTGGAGAACAAATAAATAATATTCTAACAATGGTAACAACACAAGGACCTTTGATTATACAAAATTTAATTAATGGAATAACATCTAAATTACCAAGTTTAATTGAAATGGGTGGTACATTATTAAATAATTTTATGTTGGCAATTACTGCAAATTTGCCATCTCTGATTAGTGGAGGAATAGAAATTGTATCTACGCTAGTTACTGGAATTGCAGGACAATTACCAACATTGATTCCAACGGCAGTTGAACTAATAATGACAATTTTTAATTCTATAATTGAAAATTTGCCAACAATAATAGAAGCAGGACTGCAATTATTGGTTAGCCTTATACAGGGAATTGTAAATGCAATACCTCAATTGATAGATATGCTACCTACGATTATTACAACGATTTGTGATGTTATAACTCGAGAATTGCCAAACATAATTAAAGCAGGAATTACAATATTGGTTAGTTTGATAAATGGTTTAGTAAATGCAATACCTCAACTAATTGCAATGCTACCTACAATTATAAATACTATTGTAGGAACTTTATTAGATAATCTACCACTGATAATTGATGCAGGTATTCAAATACTAATTGCATTGATAAATGGTTTAGTTGAGGCAATTCCACAATTGATTGAAATGTTACCACAAATAATAACAACTATTGTTACTGTGTTAGCAAGAAATTTCCCTAAAATTATTGAGGCAGGTGGAAAGATTATAACATCAATAGTAGCTGGAATAATTTCATTGTTGGGAAAATTAGGAGAAGCAGGTTGGAAAATAATAGAATCAATAGGAAATGTATTAAAAGAATTACCACGGAAAAGCAATTGAATGGGGAAAAGATATGATACAAGGTTTTATTGATGGAATAAAGAAGATGTTAGGAAATTTGGCAGATGCTGCGAAAAATGTTGGAAACAAAATAAAAGAATTTCTACATTTTTCAAGACCAGATAAAGGACCTTTGAGGGAATACGAAAAATGGATGCCTGATATGGTAAAGGGATTATCTAAAACATTAACAACAAGTTCTCCAGAATTATATAATGCAAGTAAAAAATTAGCAGAAAAAGTTGCTAATAATTTAGATATTAGTTCAGCATATAGCAAACTTAATAATGCAGTTGAGTTAGAAACACAAAGATTGAGTACAAACCTTACAAGTAATCAGATAATAAAAATAGAAAAAGAAGATAAACAACAATCAACATTGCAAAGTATAGATGACAATAAGGAAATTATAGTTAATTCAACAACAAATCTTGATGGAAAAGTATTAACTAGAACTGTAAACAAAGTTAATGCAAATAGAAAGTTACAATATGGTCATTAGGAGGTGGAAAAAATGGCATTGTTAATTCACGAAGATTTTGAGTTTGGAAATATATTAGCAGGTGGATATGGAATAAAAGAAGATGATCCAGACAAAATATCAGTTCAAACAATGGGAGATGGTAGTGTTCGTACTAACTATGGAAAAATGGATAAAACATATTTGAAAATCAAATTTGGTCAGATGAATATAGACTTAGTTAGAGAATATTTACAACACTTTCAAAAACACGAAGATTATTATACATATTATTCATTTAAATATGGCAAAATGTTAAAGAAAAAATTTTCAGTTACAACCCCTGATTTATCAATGTTACTTTCTAGTGGAGATGGTTGGATTGATGAATGGGAAATTGAACTTTCTCAAATAGGGGAGGTTTGATTTTATGATTGATTTAAGTGATGAAATAAGAAAAGCCTATGATAAAAGCACAATTCAATATGACAAAATAAAAATAGGCGATAAAGAGTTCCCCATAAGCAATGTACAATATTGTGATGATTGTTATGATGAAGGGAATATTTTTGGAACTGCAATTGCAAGGACACTTGATTTTGAAATAGAAAATATAGTTGATTTAGAAAAAAAAGAATTTGAATATTTTACAGGAATTAGAGTTGAGGACACAGTTCACTATATTTCATTAGGAAAATTTATAACAACCGATGTTGAACCAGGAGATACAACTTTAATAAATAAAGTTAGCTCTATGGACTATATGTTAAAGGCTAATATTCAATATGAAACAAAATTAGATTATTCAAGTAAAAAAGTAACTATATTGGATGTGTTAGAAGAGGCAAGTTCTAATGCAGGTTTAGAACTTGCAACAAAAGAGTTTGCTAATAGTGATTTCATAGTTGATAGTAATCAATTTGAAGTTGATGCAATTATTAGACAAGTTTTTCAGGCAGTTGCAGGAATATCAGGAACATTTGCAAAGATAAGGTCAGATAATAAATTATATTTTATTACACCAAAACTTATTGATAGTAAAAAATATACTGTTAAAGAAGTTCATAAAATGTTAGTGGCAGACCTTAATAAATTAAAAGTTAGAACTATTACAAATGATTTAAAGGTATTAGGAATAGAAAAAGAATCCACAAAACAAGTGGATGAAATGCTTGTAAAATCAATGAATAATATAGCAGTAAAAAGATTAACAACTAATATAAATGAGCCTAGTTTAGAAAAACAAAGTGATTATACAGAATTGGTATTAAAAAGAAATACACACCCAATAAATGTAGTTAGTATTGGAATGAGTCAAGTTGAAGGAGAAAATATAACATTAAGAGATGAAGAAAGTATTGCAGAAGATGGAGAAAATTATTTAACAATAAACGATAACCCATTTGCATATACACAAGAAAAAAGGGAACAACTGATTGTTGCTTTATATGAAAAAGTAAAAGGATTTTCTTATACTGCTTATGAATTGAAAGGTCAATGTAAACCTTATTTAGAAACAGGAGACCCTATTTGGGTATTAGATGCAGACGGAGCAATAACATCATCTTTTTTATTTAGATTTACTTATAAAAGTCCGAATGGACTAGAAAGTGAAATGTCAGCACCATCTATTATAAAATCCACAGTTGAATATCAAAATGTTCCAAGTGATTTAGAAAGAATAAGAAGAACTGAAATTATTGTTGATAAACAACAAGGAACTATTGATGCAATAATTGATAAACAAACAGAAGATGGAAGCAAAATAAATTCTTTACAGGCAAATGCAGATGAAACTACAGATACGATTTCAAAGATAATAGAGGACTATCAAGAACAAATAGCACAATTAAAATTGACAATTGATGGACTAACTAATACTGTCTCTACTAAAGGTGGAGGCAATATTTTTTCGTATTCAAAAGAAAATTGGAATGAAAGCATAACTGAATATACAAATACCGATTTAAAACAAAATTCAATTTCAGGTTTAGGATATGAGTTGGTTATTGGAACAACAAAACAAGAGGTTCAATTAAAAAATGGTATTTATACAATTAGTTTTCTTTATAAAAATATTAACAATTTAGATAATGCAAAAGTAATTATAAATGGAGAATCATTTAATTTAGAATATACAAACAATAAGTGGAAAGAGTTTGAAAAAACAATAAATGTTACGGCAAATACTATTTCAATAAGTTTTGTTACCGACACTAACAATGCAATATATATAACCGATTTAATGGGAAATATAGGAGCTGAAAAGCAAACTTGGGAGCAAAATGCAAATGAAACTTATACTGACACGGTGCAGATTGGAAAAGGTATTCAAGTAAATAGTAGTGAAACAAATACTTATACTAGAATTGATAGTGATGGGAACAGAGTATTTAATAAAGCTACTGGAAAAGTAATTTCTGAGTTTACTGACAAAGGAATGGAAACGCAAGATATGGTTGTAAATGGAAAAGCAGAAATTGCAGGTATGCTAGTTCAGAAAGTTGGCAGTCAAACTTGGCTTTCTAGTTTATTGTAGAAAGGAGATAGTATGGCAAGTAGTGGGTCTTTTGGAACTGGTAATTATCACGGCAGATATTTAACATTTAACTGGTGGACCAATGGAAGAAGTATAGATGGTAACTATACAGATATTGGTTGGAATTTAGTTGGTAGTGGAAATGCAAGTGCTAGTTGGTATAAAGCAGGTAATTTTAGAGTTGTCATTGATGGAGAAGAAGTTTATTCATCTTCAAGTCATATAAATCTATATAATGGAACTACAGTAGCATCTGGAACAAAAAGAATTTATCACGATAGTCAAGGAAATAAGCAGTTTAGTGCCTATGCTGAAGCAGGTATTTATACTGTAGCAGTCAATTGTACTGGTAGTGGTAGTTGGTGGCTTGATAATATTCCACGATATTTAAATAGTATAAATATTTATAATAATGGTAATTCCTTAAATTCAATAAGTGTTAGATGGACTTGTGATCCACGAAGAGATTGGACACAATATTCACTAAATAATGGTGGATGGACTGATGCCGGAGACTCTGTTGCAGGAGATGGAAAAAGTGGAACATT
>ULMK01008967.1_pt1 | contig 20577 bp, 21 predicted proteins | sample 1951621 | NCBI WGS metagenome assembly ULMK01 (sample SAMEA4835547, study PRJEB28245) | human gut metagenome | biome: gut microbiome; material: fecal sample | place: Denmark | collected 2008
ACGGACGAAACACCGAGAAGTTGAACGAAATGAGGGAAATACTTACCCATTCGGACGTAGAGGTTCTGACCCTATCTGTTACAAAGGCATACAACCTTTCGCCGATGGCGACATTGCCGACGTGGTGCTGTACGCAGCCAATACACCCGAATATAGGCAAATAGCCGAGGTGCTGGTGCTGGCAACACATCAGGCCAATGGGCAGCACCATGGTGCGCCAAGCGTAATGGGCTGCACAGCATGCCTGTGCGTTTCGGCTTTACGTGCAATGAGGCAGTCGTTTCAAACAGCTATTTTGCACACAAAGCCGAAGCGCATAAATGTCATACCCGTTTAATTTTGTAAAAAAGAAAATGACACCTCCCTCCATAGCAACTTCATCGCGCGAGGAACGGCGTGCCTTTATCGCCGAGCAATGGGAATGTCTGAACCATTGTCCGTCATGCGGCAAATGCGCCATACTCAAGGGGAAAGACCCCGAAGAACTCTATGCCGACTACATCGAGGGTAAACGCTCCTATTTTGATGTTTCGCTGGAGATCAGAAAGCGCTGATGCCCACGTCCCGTCTTTCCTTTCCCCAATCATTATTCACCTCAGTTTTGAACACCCCTTTGCAAATCACCTACATCTTCCACAGCGGTTTTCTGGTCGAAACCGCAACCTGCCTGCTCGTTTTCGACTATTGGCTCGACCCCTCTTATGTCATTCCGCGCATACTCCGCCCCGACCAGTCGAAGCCCATCTACGTCTTCGTCAGTCATTTTCACGAGGACCACTTTACCCCTGGCATTTTTGCCTGGCGCAAGCAAGTGCCCCGCATTACCTACCTGCTTTCGAAGGACGTGCTGAAACACCGCAGGGCACAAGCAGCTGAGGCCGACGTGTGGCTGGCCAAAGGCGCAAGTTGGCAAAACGAACACTTGAAAGTGTGGGCCACCGGCAGCAACGACAGCGGCGTAAGCTGGATTGTCGAGGTCGAGGGCAAACGCCTGTTTCATGCCGGCGACCTCTGCAACTGGTATGCCCGCTTTTTGGCCGATACCCCTCCGCCCACTTGCGTCCCAACCGAATTCGGCACGCAAGTCAATCCCTTGGCCGAAGAAAAACGCTACTTGGGCGAACTCAAGGACATTCGCAAACTCACCGACCGCTTCGACGTTGTGTTCTTTCCCGTCGATGCCCGCATTGGCAACGGATATACTTTAGGTGCCCGCCAATTCATTGCCCGTTTTCAAGTAGGCCTGTTTGTGCCCATGCACTTTGTATTGAGTGGTTTCGAAAGTGCTTGGCGTATGGAACCCTATTGCCAGGAAAAAAACATCCCTTTTTGGCGCATCAACCGCGAAGGAGCCGTTTGTTCCTTTCCCTTGTAGCAAAAAATAGAATAAATTTGCTGCGGAATGAAGGAAAAAATTAAAACCATCAACGATAAATACTACTTATGAACAACTTATTTCGAATGATTTTCTGCGGGCTGTTTCTGCTTGTTGCCCAGGGAGCAGCTGCTAGTATCCAGTATGCTGACACTATCCGTTTTCGTTTTGCCACAGTGGAAGAGGCGCAGACTCTTTTAGGCAGCGATGATGCGTTCACCCGCGGGTGGAGCGAATTCGACATCCATTCCCGTTTGCAAAAGACCACCGGGACCAAGGCCGAACTGATAGCTTTCAAGCAAAGGGAAGTGCGGGCTTGGATGGAGCAGGAAAAGCAACTGATTTGGCAGGATATGCTGGCTCTCAATCAGATTATCCGCAATGAAGGCTACCGCTTGCCTTTACCCGATGAGGTGGTGCTGGTGAAGTCGACGATGAAAGATGAAGGGAGTGCCGGCGGCTATACGCAGGCCAACTGGATTGCACTTTCTGACGAATGGATCAAACAGGCCAATGCGAAGGGACGCCGCACGTTGCTCTTGCACGAACTGTCGCATATACTGACGCGAAACAGCGCAGACTACAAAAAGAATCTGTATGCTGCTTTAGGATTTAGCATTGCTCCCAATGGCATGGAATATCCGGCAGAACTGCTCAAGACCCGTATTTCGAACCCCGATATTGCGGCTTACGACAGCTATGGCCCCTTTACGGTGAAAGGTGGCAAGGTGGAGCAGTGTGCCATGTATCTCTATGCCGACCGTCCTTACACCGGTGGCATTTTCTTTGAATATGTGAAGGTGGCGTTTGTGCCGTATGATAAGGATATGAAGGCAAAGCGAGATGCAGACGGAATGGTGATTGTGTATGGCATGGAAGATATCGAGGATTTTGCCCAACGGGTGGGTAAGAATACCAATTATATCATTCATCCGGAAGAAATTCTGGCGGAGAACTTTGTGCTGGCTTTTCTTGATACCCCCAATGTGCCGACTCCAGCACTGAAGGAGCGGGTTCGCAAGGTATTGTTCTTTAGGTAATGCAGTTGCGTTGTCGCGTGCATACACCTACTTATATAATGCTTTGGTAAACTCGTTCAAATTATCTACTTTTGCAACCACCTACAATGACTGTGGTTACCCCTACAAACCGTAAGGGAACCCAAATTTTCTTCGAATCCCATTCAAATCAAACCATCACCATGAAAAAAATTGCTTTTATTACCGGCGCCACAAGCGGCATCGGGCAGGCTTGCGCCCAAAAGTTTGCCGCATCGGGCTATAACCTCATCATTAACGGACGAAACACCGACAAGTTGAACGAGATGAGGGAAACACTGACCCAATCGGGCGTAGAGGTGCTGACCCTGCCGTTCGATGTGCGCGACCGCGAAGCTACCCGAAATGCCATAGAGTCGCTCGTCAGTCCCTGGAGCCAAATTGATGTGCTGGTCAATAATGCCGGACTGGCCCTTGGACTTGATAAAGAATATGAAGGCGATTTCGAGGATTGGGACACGATGATTGATACCAATATCAAGGGACTCCTCCATGTCACCCGTATGGTTGTGCCCGCCATGGTGGCACGTAACCGCGGCCATGTCATCAACATTGGTAGCGTTGCCGGTGATGCCGCCTATGCCAATGGCAATGTATATTGCGCCACCAAGGCTGCGGTGAAAACCATTACCGACGGACTGCGCATCGACCTGGCACATACCGCCGTGCGCGTCACCAATGTCAAACCCGGACTGGTCGAAACAAACTTCAGCGTCGTTCGTTTTCATGGCGATAAAGAACGTGCCGACAATGTGTACAAAGGCATTCAGCCGCTCACCGGCGACGACATTGCCGATGTGGTGCTGTACGCTGCCAATGCCCCCGAACATGTACAAATAGCCGAAGTGCTGGTGCTGGCAACGCATCAGGCCAATGGCAGCACCATTGTGCGCGAAGCGTAATAACTAAATGGGAAATGATGTAGGCACCGGCGATAGTGTGTCGACTATGACATTCTATCAACGTTGCGGTTTCACTTACGCGTACACCATTCCTGATTTTTTTACCCTACATTATGATCACCCGATTATTGAAGAAGGACATTTGCTCAAGGATATGGTTTACTTTAAGCAGGTGTTCAAAATTATTTAATATAATTCTATCGAAGTATTTTTACTTTGAATCACGTTCTTGCACCGCATTTGTTTACCCTGCGCTCAGTCACATAGCCCGCTATGCTCCTTCGCACAGAACAAACAACTACGGTACAATAACGCAATTCAAATGTAAAAATAATTTTGAACACCTACTTACCAAGAATTTGAAGTAGGTGTAATCAGCATGAATTGTGCTCTTTCTGTGTAGCATCCCAAAAAGGTCACGACCCAATCCAATGGAGGGTCGCGACCTTTTTGTCTTTTTCGTAGCCTTTTTGTCAGCAAATTATTTCCGCCAGTCTGTATCTGAATACCTCCCTTTGTCTGAAATGTTAATGGCCTCTGTTCTTAAAAGGTGAAAACTATTTAAATTTATACGCATCTATGCCTTCGGCCCACCGAAGGTTTTAGCACCGAACAGCACCTTGTAAAATTTTACTCCGCGATTGTCGAAATTAGTTCCGAGCCAGTTTGAATTAGTTCCGACCTTGTTGAAATTAGTTCCGAGCTAGTTAAAATTAGTTCCGAGCTAGTTTGCACAAAATTGGAATTGCTGATAATCAGCGCGTTCAGAAACGTTACAAGGTTTGATTCCGCAACGCCCGTTCCGCCTCCAATTCAGCGACTAAGCCAACTGCTGCGTTTTAGCTTTGTTAGGAAATATGTGAAAGGTTTTGTAAGTTCTATAACGAATGGGGTGTTCCAATTGTTGCAAGGAGCGGGTTTTATTACACGCAGCTTGCGCGTTCACACTCTGTATTTAAGCTCTGAATTACTGCATGTTTTCTAAGAATAAAACATGTATCCGGCAGTATGTATTTGATTATCAGCAAATTACGGAAGATACGCACCCAAGTTTTGCGAAACAAATCCCTATAAAATTCTAAGAACTTGGAAAATTCTTTGGCTGAAATGATAATGAATGCAAGAAAAACACTACCTTTGCGTCATAAATGCGTGTCTTATTCTTAGAAGACACGCTATAAACGGTACAAAAAACCAATTTTAGGTAGTATGAAAAAGGTTGTAGTAGTTATGACCCCTTTATCCTGCGATAGAGAGGTCGACAGGAGATGCTGCACAAATAAAGCGCAGAACAGAACGGAAGCATTTGTTTTTACTTTACCCCTGCAGTCAGCTATATCACACCACATAAAGTAGAAGAGAGTTTATGACACTGGACAGTTCGAATTCTCATTTTACAGCCGACGAAATGAAGGGTATTCCATGCACTGAAAACCTTTCATTTCCAAAGGGCACAAGCATTCCTGAATCAGAAATACATTCTGGCTCAGGAATAAAAACGTGCCCTGAAGTCAGCTCCGGTTTAGCCACTCAAATCCTTGCCGACCCATGCACATCGTGGTCGTACATTTTTGTACACAATCAAAAAGTACGAGCCATTGAGAGCACGTTGCGCAACGATCAGTTAACCTTTTTCGTACACAAAACCATACGTTACGTACCCCGTCGCGGAAGGAACAACACCCTGCGCGAGGTAGTATCGCCCACCGTCAGCGGACTGGTGTTTCTGCAAGGCAGTCCGCAGAAGTTGCAAGCCTATTTAGATGAAAAAATCCCCGGTTACAAACTTTGTAAAAATTGCAGTACCGGTCGTGTAGCCACCATTCCCTGCAGTCAGATGGAGCCTTTCATGCGCATAGCCGAAACCGACCCCGACCGCATCCGCTTTTTGCTGCGTCCTTTCGTTTACTATGCCCAGAACCGCACGCTGCTGCGCATAACCACCGGCGAATATGCCGGACTCGAAGGTTACGTTATCCGCATAGCCCGCGACCGCAAGTTAGTGATGGACGTAGGCGGCATGAGCATTGCCATATCCGGCATTCATGCCGAACGGTTTGAAAAAGTCGACAAATCTCCCGTCGCCCCCTCATCCGCTCCCGCCTTTTACCAGCGCAACCTTCACGAACGCAATGCCTTTGTCGACCGTTATTTTCATCCCGTCCGCACCCCCCAGGAAGTCACCGCTCAAACTGAAAACATCGAAATGCTTCGTCGTCAAACCCTCTCCGACGTACTCCGTAAGAAGTTAGACACGAAGGACGCCCTCGAAATATTCAGTTTCATCATCGAAGAAATCGGCTATTACTACGCCCCCTTCCTCGACCATTTCAAAGACAACCTCCATCCCATCCTCGAAGCCGGAAAAAAAGTATTCCAAGAACTTTCCCACCTCATTTCCACACTCCCCGCCACCGACGATTCCCGCCAACGCAGCGAATCAGCCTACGACGAACTCCGCACAAACTATGGGTATTTGTTTGAGTAGGGGAGTACTTCTTGGCCTCTCCATTATAACTGATGCAAATTACCATTCAAATAGCACGTGTTATAACGTTCCTGATTTCTACAAGATAAGAGAGTAATCGCTTTATTATCTGATCTATTTAAAAAGAATTATATGTCAACCGACCCACGAGATCAAATCATAGCGCATCTGATAGCACAAAACGAAAGTAAACGTTTAGACTTGCGTACGATGCGTGCAGTGCATGACGATATGAAGGAAGAGTTGGTCAAAAGGAAAGCAGAATTGGCCAAAATGAACGACGAGTTGAAAGACATGCATGTGGAGAAAAATACCATTCGTGCTGAAATTCAGCAGGAACGTGCTTTAAAGCAAGCTTTGGAACGTGAAAACCGTCTTCTCGAAGAAGAATTGGCTTTATCAAAAGAAGCTTCTTCAAACTTTAAACGTTCAAAATCGGGCAAGTCTAAAGCTGCCGGTGCTTTAGGTAATAAAACTGCTGGCAACAGGAGGAAGAATGCAGATTAATTCCGCTGATTTTTTGCACAAAAAACTTTGAGGGTTGCAGGGATTATTCCTCTCTCTTACCCTCTTGTATCGGACTTGAAAAGTCCTTAACGTTAAAAATCAATTTAAATTTTAACAAGTCAGTGAAGGTAGGCACCGAAAAGTGCCTACTCTTTGGGGTATGGCCTAATTTGAATGTTTATATAATTTTTTATGAGTCAAAATCAGTCAGCAGACAATAAACGTATTGCCAAAAATACATTGCTTTTGTATTTCCGAATGCTGCTTACCATGACAGTAAGCCTTTATACTTCAAGAGTGGTTCTGAACACATTGGGAGTAGAGGATTTCGGTGTTTACAATGTAGTAGGCGGTGTAGTTGCCATGCTTGGTTTTCTTACGGGATCATTAGGTGCTGCAACTTCACGATTTATCACCTACGCATTAGGAATAGGTAATTTTGATAGATTAAAAAAGACTTTTGCAAATATATTAGCTATACATTGCTTATTTGCTGTAGTCATCGTATCATTGGCTGAAACTGTAGGATTATGGTTCTTGAATTCTTACATTCAAGTGCCAGTCGGGCGCGAAGATGCAGCTTTTTGGGTTTATCAGTTTTCGGTTTTTACGGCATTACTCAGTATTATCAGTGTTCCCTATAATGCCAGTATCATAGCCCATGAACGAATGGGGGCATTTGCATACATTTCAATCTTAGATGTAACCTTAAAATTGCTAATTGTTTTTTTATTGCAAATAGTATCGTTCGACAAGCTCATATTCTATGCTTGTTTGTTGGCTTGCGTGCAACTTATTGATCAAATCATATACATAGGGTATTGCAAACGTTACTTCAAAGAAACTTTGTCATTGCCAAAAATTGACAGCAAGCAGTTTAAGGAAGTACTTACTTTTGCAGGATGGACAATGAACGGCAATTTAGCTGTGATGGGTTATACACAGGGCTTGAACATTCTACTAAATATGTTCTTTGGACCAGTGGTTAATGCAGCCCGTGGTATAGCCGTGCAAGTTCAAGGTGTGGTACAAAGTTTTTGCGTAAATTTTCAAATGGCTCTCAATCCGCAATTGACTAAAAGTTATGCACAGGCTGACTTTGCTCACATGCATCAATTGCTGAATGTAAGTTCTAAGTTTTCTTTCTTTTTATTATTGTTTATATCCTTCCCGGCTTGTTTAGAGGCGCAGCAAGTGCTTCAATGGTGGCTTGGCATAGTACCCGATCATACAGTTGCTTTTTTACGCTTGATTCTGTTTTGTGGCCTGTTAGGTGCATTGTCCAATCCAATCATTGTGTCAGTACATGCTACAGGAAAATTGAAAAAATTTCAGTTGATAGAAGGTACAATGTTGTTGCTAATAGTTCCTATTGCATATATCGGATTGAAACTTTTTGATTTCCCACCTGAATATGTTTTTATGGTACATATTGTAGTTGAAATGTGTACCCAATATGCTCGTTTGCGTATTGTATTGCCTATGATTCGCATGAAATTACGTCCTTATGTAAAAGAAGTATTATTTCCTATAGTAAAGGTATTGTTATCAGCACCTATTATCCCAATTATAGTCTATCTGCATATAGAACATAGTGTACAATCTTTTTTCTTAATCTGTACACTTTGTGTGATTTGCAGCAGTGCCTCTATTTATTGGTTGGGATGTACAGTTAGTGAAAGACAATTTGTAAAAAATAAAATGAATGTTCTTTGTAATAAATGGAAAAGATGAATATGGAGCCTAAAGTTAGTGTTATTGTTCCTGTATACAAGGTTGAAAAATATATAGAACGTTGTGCTGTTAGTCTTTTTGAACAGACACTTGATGATATAGAATATCTGTTCATAGATGATTGTACACCGGATAAGAGTATTGAAATACTAAAACAAGTGTTGGAAGAATACCCACAACGCAAGAATCAAGTGGTTATCCATCGAATGGAACATAACTCTGGCCAAGCGAAAGTCCGAGAATGGGGTATGCGGAACGCTACAGGTGAGTATGTGCTTCATTGTGATTCAGACGATTGGGTGGACGTACACATGTATGAGGAAATGTATAAAAAAGCAAAAGAAAAAAATGCAGATGTTGTACTATGTGATTATTATGAAAGTGATGGGGTGTCAAAGAAATTAATGAATGATTTTCTTCCCAATAAGGTTGAAGATACAATGTCTTCTACATTGTTAAAGAAGACTAGGTCTGTGCTTTGGAATAAACTTGTTAGAAGGTCCATTTATAAAAATAATATAATGTATCCTGTGGCAAATAATGCCGAGGATTATACTTTGCTTGTTCAGATTGTTTATTATAGCAAAAGTTTTGTTTATCTCAATAAGCCTCTTTATTTCTACTATTATAATACGAATTCATTAACTAGACTGAAAACTAAAGAGAATATTATAAATATATTTAATCAATCTATGTTGAATATTAGAATTGTAGAGAATTTCCTAAACGAAAATAAATCTCTTTCGAAATATTCCGATGAATTGGATTGTATAAAAGTTATAGAAAAAGAACTATTAATAAGTTATTCTTTTGATAAAACTCTTTATAAAGTCTGGAATGAAGCATACAAAGAAATTTTTCCACGAATCCTATTTAATAATAAAATTACTCTTCGAAGAAAACTTCGTTTTTTAAGTATTAAATATCGTATGTATCCAATAATTAGATTTATGTTAAATCAAAAGATAAGAATAAATGAAGGATAAAATGATTAGTAGATTTTATCAATTAATATTGATATTTTTTTCCATAGAGTACATTGGTGATGGTGTTTTATCAGTGTATAGATTGATAATATTCCCTTTGTCTTGTCTATGTTTGTTATTATTGTTATCTAAACCAAAGCAACGATACGTTTTAAGTTTGTCGTTTTTTATCTCTGTAGTATTAGGATGGTTGACTATATGTCAACTCTTCTTAAATGGAAATGTATTTTCCCCATTATTTACATTACCTTTTGTATTATGTATTATACAATTTATAGGATTAAAAAGACATTTAGTTGTCAATTATAGCTTGATTTTTTCCTTATACTCTATTCCACATATATTATCTGTTTTATTTAATAAGTATGAATTACTAGCGGGACGATTTTGTGGGCTTCATAATGATCCCAATTTTTGTGGAATTTATTTATCAACAGCAATTATAGGCGCAGTCTTTTATATTATTAATAGAGAAAATAGTAAGGTTTTTAGATTCTTGCAAATATTAAATATCATAATTAGTGTGTTGCTTCTTTTTTGGACAGGTTCTAGAGGAGCAATGTTGATTTTTTTAATTGTTATTGCTTTATATTTCTATTCAAGTCGGAAAATTCATGTCGCTGTGAAATTTGTTGTTACAGCTTGTGCAATATATTCATTCTTTTTTATAACAAGGTATATAGAATCTCTTCCTGTGTGGGTAGATCCTGACATAAATCTAATAGATAGTATTCTTTGTAGGTTTCAATCAGAAAAGATGGAAAGTGGAAGTCATAGAACAATGTTATGGCAAACGGCATTCTCAGAAATGGAAGCAAACAATGCATATATCTATCCTATTGGTTCAGAATATGCTATGCGCTCTACTCCCAATGGCTATGCTCATAATACATTCATAGATTTTCTTCTTGAAATGGGACTTATCCCAGGTTTTTTATTTGATATAGTAATATTTGTAGCTATATTTAAATTATGTAAAAATATTTATTATAAGAAGTATGATAATGAATTACTAGTGTTATATTTTCTTTCTGTATTGGTGCTTTCTCAGTTGTTCCTCTTATCTGCATATTCACAGAAGATAACATGGCTAGTTATTATTTTTCTTTTTTCTTCAATAAAGAGTAAGCCACAGTTGATAAATGGCGCATTTAATAATAAATATAAAGTATAATGTGAAAAAAAGTGGTTATTCTCTGGGATATATTCTAAAATGACTGCTTACAAGTGTAATGATGTTATCAATAATAATACCAGTATATAATGTAGAACGATATGTAGAAAAATGTATTCGTTCTTGTGAAACGCAAGATGTTACTGATTTTGAGTTGGTAGTTGTGAATGATGGCTCTACAGATAATAGTCTTGCTATAGTTGAGCAAGTTTCTAAAGAGTTTGAAAATATAACTATTATCACTCAAAAGAATCAAGGACTGAGTGCTGCTCGAAACGCAGGCTTGCAGGTAGCACGGGGGGAATACGTGTGGTTCGTAGATTCAGATGATTGGATTGAGCCAAATTGTCTTGGTAGAATTACGAAGAAACTGAAAGATGGTTTGGATATTTTGCAATTGCAATACCGCAATGCGTATGAAGATGCTTCTTTAAATAGTGATGGTCCCTATGTTTTAATAGATGGGATAAAGTCTGGAAAGGAAGTAACTATCCATGGCGGTTTGCCTGCGCCTGCTCCGTTTTCTATCTACAAGTCTGGTTTTTTAAGGAAGCATGGACTGAAGTTTAAAATAGGTATCTATCATGAAGACTCAGAATTGAAGCCTAAAATTACCTATCTGGCAGAAAAAATAGCTTCAGACACAGATGTCAGCTATAATTATCTGCAACGGACTTCGGGTAGCATCACTTCTAAGTTCAGATTGAAAAACGGCATCGACATCATCTATGTAATGAATAGTTTAATGGATTTTGTCAAGCAGCAGCGGATGGACAAGCCCTGTGCCGAAGCCTTTTACCGACAAGTAGGCTTATGCATGAATACGTTGCTTTTCGGTTACAGACAACTTTCGAAATCCGACCAATCCAGTTTGCATAAAGCCCTTACGCAGCAAAAGCACTTGTTTCAAGCAATGATTAAAAGCAAAAACCTTAAGTATCAGTTAGAGGGGATTGCGTTTAAATTCAGTTTGAAGTTGGGTTTTTTCTTGCATAAAATGATGAGATAAAAAGAATTTAGATGAAAACATTATTTCAATTAGTACCAGCGAATTCAAAACATCCGCTATCTATATGGCAGTGGGTGATGAGAGAAATCCTAATTGGGGGGGGTAGAAAGAGACTACAAAATCAGCGGGTTAGTATTCTGTCCAATAATTGTTTGGGGGGCATGATTAGTCATGATTTACTGCAACCCCAACTGTCGCCTACAGTAAATCTTTTTATGTATCCTAAAGATTATATTAAGTTCCTTTCGCATTTGGAGGAGTGCTTGCGATCTGAAATGCATGAGGTTGATGTCGACTACGCTTATCCTGTAGGCGAATTAAACGGATGTCAAATCCATTTCATGCATTACCATTCTTTCGACGAGGCCGCAAGGAAATGGAAGGAACGTTCTAAACGAATAAATTATGAAAATCTGTTGGTCATTTTTGTTGAACGAGATGGTTGTACATATAACGATTTATTAGCATTTGATAAGCTACCTTTCAAGAACAAGGTGGCTGTAGTACATAAACCCTATCTGGAGATAAAGTCCGCCCTTGTTTTTCCTGGTTACGAACACTCTACAGAAGTAGGAAAGATTACAGATTGGGCTTCGTGTTTGGGTGGTAGGAAAATCTACGACAAGGTGGATTGGATTGGCATATTGAATCACATGAATTTATGAAAATATCAGTTATTATACCAACCTATAAACCCCAAGACTATCTATGGGAATGTTTGGATTCATTGGTTGCTCAAACTTTTCCAAAAGAAGATTTTGAGGTAATCTTAGTGTTGAATGGTTGTTGCGAACCTTGGAAAAGTAACATCCAGCAGTACATAGATGATCGAATGCAAGGGATGAATGTGAACTACATTCAAACTGATGAGGGCGGAGTGAGCAATGCACGCAACATAGCCCTTGACTGCGCTAAGGGCGACTACGTGACGTTTATTGACGATGATGACTTCATTTCTCCCACTTATTTGGAAGAACTGTACGAGAAAGCTGCACCCGACACCGTATCGCTGTGTTATCCGTATGCTTTTAATGATGGAAAAATTGAGGAGCAGTTGGCGTATGGCATTACAGATACATATAAATATTGTATTGATCATGGATATAATCAGTTCACATACAGGGTTCGGAAATACTTTTCCGGACCCTGTATGAAACTCATTCCTATGAACTTCATACAGGGTCGGAGGTACGATGTGCGCTTCAAAAACGGAGAGGATAGCCTTTATATGTTTTTGATTTCTGATAAAATTCGGAAACTTTCATTTACCTCGCCGCATGCTATTTACTATAGAAGGTATAGAGAAAATTCCGCCTATACAAGAAAGCATAAGAGGTCTTATATGCTGAAAAATGGATGGCTTATGGCCTGTGCGTATACTCGGATTTTCTTTGCAAAACCTTTTGATTATAGTTTTTCTCATTATGCTGTACGACTACTTGGAGTTTTGAAAACGATTATAGCGAATAGATAGTTGAGGTGTAAGTAGGTTGGGTATGACTGTGAGTTTGTAGCAAGGAAAAGTTTGGTAAAAGGAAGAAATGTTAGATGGGTAAAGCTGCCGACTATATTGTGTCGCACACTTCTGACAGTTGATTCAAAGAAATCTTTGAAGGGACTAACGAGAAAAGTTGGTAAGGTGAATACTTTTCCTAGAATGTTGTGATAGAAGATATACTATTAAAAACCTATACCATATTAAGTAGTGTGAAAATTATGTATAAAGATAAAAGCGAATCTGTGAATTGTGTAAAAGAGTAATGACTATGCGTAAACTTAGTTTAGAAGAGATTAAAGCTGTTGAGGTCGATATATTAGACCATATATCAGCAATATGTAAGAAAAAAAACTTGAGGTATTTTCTTGCTTATGGCACTCTAATAGGAGCGATTAGACACAATGGATTTATTCCATGGGATGATGATATTGATATAGCGATGCCACGTGAGGACTATGAGCAACTCATTGAAATTCTGAAATCTCAACGAGGAAACTCGAAGTATGATTGTTTAGTTCCTTTGGAAGATGGCTACTATTATGAGTTCGCAAAAGTAATAGATACTTCGACCATTGTTCAGGAACAAGCTACGATAAGCTCAAGATGTGGTGTATGGATAGATATATTTCCTTTGGATGGATTAAAAAAAGAAGATAAACTTTCTCACTTTAAACTACTATTATTAAATAGGTGTAGAGCAGCGTCAGTGAACCGTAGATTCCCTCATAAAACGAAAGGAGTGGTGGCAATTTTTGAGTATTTGTTTTGGAAAATATGCAGAATTGTAGGTCATAAAACTTTCTTGAAACGGAGCCTTCGTTTGTCGAAGAAGTACAAGTATGATGAATGTGAGTATATAGGATTTGCTTCTTCATATCCAGCAAACAATAAGTATATGTTAAAAAGATGGTTTGAGGGTAAAGTAGAAGTTACTTTTGAAAACAAAAAGTTTGTTGCTCCTACAGGATATGATGAGTATTTGACCACTCAGTATGGCGATTATATGCAACTACCTCCGGAAGATAAGCGCATATCTCATGGAATGGAAGCATACGTTGATGAATAAAAATATAATCTTTATGAAAAATAACATAGAAAAAGAGGATGAACAAAAACTGAAGCATTATTATAGTCGTTATGGCGGTTTTTGGGTGTATCCAGAAATGTTGGATTACTGCTATCTGGTAAATCCTTACTTTAATCGTTCAAAAATCATTGATGAGATGCAAGCCAATTTCCGTATGCTCGTCAGTGAATACCCGGCAGGAATGGGAGTGAATAGTAAGTTAGCCGGAGAATGCTGGCACATTAAAGAAGAGTATATTATACCTGGTAATGGTGCTGCAGAACTGATTAAGGCTTTAATGGAAAATCTGGAAGGAAAGGTCGGTGTGGTACGTCCAACTTTCGAAGAATATCCCAATCGTCTGCCCAATGAGCGGGTGGTGACTTTCGTTCCTCAGAATGACACCTTCCGTTATGATGCAGAAGATTTGATGGAGTTTTTCGGAAGTCATCCTGTAGATACGCTTTTGCTAATCAATCCGGATAATCCCTCGGGCAATTTTATCCCGATGAGTGGAGTGCATAAGCTAGCAGAATGGTGCGAGACGAACAGTATACGCTTTGTGCTGGATGAGAGTTTCGTGGATTTCAGTGTAGGCTTTAAGGATAACACTTTCCTTGACAATTCCGTTTTGGAGAAATATCCGCACATGTGTGTGATGAAGTCAATTTCAAAGAGCTATGGCGTGCCAGGCCTCCGATTGGGCATTTTATGTAGTGCGGATAAGGGGTTGATAGCCAAGATGAAGAAGCAGGTGAGCATTTGGAATATCAACTCGTTTGCAGAATTCTTTATGCAGATCTATCCAAAATATCGTGAGGATTATCATAGAGCTTGCGAGCAGTTTATTAAAGCGCGTGAGGATTTTGAGGCAGAGTTGAAGCGAATTCCCTTTATCAAAGTGATGCCATCGCAGGCAAATTACTTCTTTCTGGAAGTATTACCTCCTTATAATCCTGTGGAACTTTGTGCCGTATTGCTGAAGAAGTATAACATCCTTGCCAGTGCTTGCCTTGCCAAAAAAGGTATAGAACCTAACAAGTATATGCGTATTGCAGTACGCAATCATGGCGACAATGCAAAGTTTATTGAAGCAATGTATGAGTTGATAAAATAAAAACGATAAACAGTGAAAATCATTTCAGAACAATTGATACGCTCTTTGGGTATTTCTCCAAAAGAGTGTGTGGCATGGATTTATGAGAGTTTTGCAATGAAGCAAGACGCGCAACTTCCTGCAAAGATAAGTGTGCATCCTGCTGATTACGATTTCTTTACTTCGATGCCTTGTCTGCTTCCTCATGGGGGGGTAAATCTACTAAGAGATACTTTGGTATAAAAGAAGTCCATCGGATTGAAGGAGCAGTTCCCTCTCTTGGCAGTGACATGATGCTATATAATGCCAATGATGGCGAACTGTTAGCCCTTGTGGACTGTGACTGGATAACGACAATGCGTACAGGTGCTGTAGCCGCTGTTTCTGCTAAAGCCCTTCGAAAATCCAATGCATATATATATGGTATGGTAGGTTTGGGTAATACAGCCCGAGCAACGATGCTTTGTGTGTTGGAAGCAGAGCCAGAAAAGCACTTTCATGTAAAGCTTCTGAGGTATAAGAATCAAGCAGAACTTTTTATCGATCGGTTCAAAGATTATACAAATGTGACGTTTGAGATTTTGGACGACATCAATGAAATGGCTCGTGGGGTGGATGTGTTTATCAGCTGTATCACAAGTGCTAATGGATTGCTTGTAGAGCATGAGAGCACTTTCCAAAGCGGAGTAACTGTTATACCTGTTCACATGAGAGGGTTGCAAAATTGCGATACAACCTTTGACCGTGTGTTTGGCGATGATACAGAACATGTCAGAGGTTTCAAGTATTTTCCACAATACAAAGATTACAACGAGATTGGAGAGGTACTTGCAGGTCGTGATTCGGGCAGACTGTCGGATGAGCAGAGAATCATAGACTACAACTATGGCCTTGCGCTACATGATGTGGTGTATGCTTCAAAGATTTTCGAGATGGTTGAAAAGATGGACGTACCCAGTATTGAAATAGTAAAGGAAACAGATAAGTTTTGGATCTGAAATGTTTTCCCTTAGAAAAGGAAACATTATGTGTACGATATGTATCTGCGGAGGTGGTTCACTTGGCCATGTTATAGCAGGCTGGCTTTCAGCTCGCAATCATGCTCAGGTAAATATTCTCACCAATAGACCAGAAAAATGGAATCATGAGATAAAGGTTTACACACCGGAAGGAGTTGCTCTTGAAGGAACGATTTCAAAGATAAGCAATATGCCAGAGGACGTAGTCGCCATGGCAGATGTCATTCTTTTATGTCTTCCTGGATTTTTGATAAAGAAAGAACTGGAAAAAATAAAGCAGTTTCTTCCGCCACATGCATTTGTGGGAAGTGTGTTTTCGTCGACCGGCTTTTTCTTTGAAGCCCAAAAACTATTGAACGGGAATCAGCCTTTGTGGGGATTTCAGCGCGTTCCATTTATTTCGCGCGTTGAGGAATATGGAAAATCAGCCCATCTTTTAGGCTATAAGAGTGCGCATAATATTGCGGTGGAATCAGTGACAGACGAAGAAAAGGCAAACTTTGCTTTGTTAATGCAGGAGTGGTTTGAACGGCCAGTTAACTTGTTGAAGAACTATTATGAAGCAAGTTTAACAAACAGTAATCCACTCCTTCATACTTCCCGACTTTATACCATGTTTGGAGGCGAGAATGAAAGCAAGGTTTATCCGCGTATGCAATTGTTCTATGAAGAATGGACAGAAGAAGCCGCAGAACTTTACATTAAGATGGATGAGGAGTTCTTTCGTTTGTTGAAAAAACTTCCAGTTACGGAGGGCTTTCTTCCAACAGCACTTGACTATTATGAAAGCTATGATGCAAAATCGCTTGCAGTCAAATTATCGTCAATAGAAGGATTCAAAGGCATTACTTCACCTATGGTAAAGGTAGATGAAGGCTGGATTGCAGATTTTAGCAGTCGGTATTTTACCGAGGATTTTCCGTATGGATTAAAGTACATTTGGCAGTTGGCACACCAGAATGACATCTCTTGTCCCAACATTGACAAGGTTTATGCTTGGGGCTTGAGGAAAATAGAAAAACAACTTTGATTATGTCACGTATAAAAACATCGAAAGGTTTTCTTGAATATGAGAGCCATCTTCTTTACTTTGGCGACAAGGTAATAAGTAAGGAGGTGATGCTTGATAATTTGCGAGTGCTTGCACTCTATATGGATAAGATTGATATCAATTGGGGGCCTGCATTTGGTACACTAATTGGTATAGTAAGGAATGATGATTTTCAGCCTTGGAAACCGTTATTTGACATCTATATTCTTAAGGAAGATGAAGAACGATTTAAGGATATACTCTGGCTGATGATGGAAGTAGGTTTCAAACTTGTTCGTTATGAGCGTCGCGGACTCTATATACTGGAACGCAATGATGAGTATATCAAAGTTTTCGTGCTTCACAAAATCAGTAGTGATGTTCGCCATACAGGAGGGTCAGATTTTATTCACGAGAAGTATTTGCAAAATACCTTGAAGTGGGATTTCAAGGGAATTTTGCTGAATGTGCCTGTAGAAGTAGACGAATATCTTACATTTCAGTATGGAAAGGACTGGATTACTCCGAAGCAAACCATAACCTATTCAAAAGGATGGATTCCTCAATGCATTCATTGGGTGCAGACGAAGCTTCAAGATGTAATGCCCGATGTTATGTATTATGCCTGGTTGCATCATCACCGTCAGAAGGATTTTTGTAGGTTTAAGACACGTTGTGAAGAGGCTGGAATTCCTCTTCCTGAGAATGTACAGTTAGCCAACATGAAACCTCGTAAGTATAAAAAGGTGCTTACTGTAGGAGTCTATGATCTACTTCATAAAGGGCATGTGGAACTTTATCGCAGGGCGAAAGGATTAGGTGACTATCTTATTGTGGCAGCACAAGATAGTGATTTCATTCTTAAATACAAACCAACAGCTAAAGTATTAAATTCTACAGAAGACCGTAAGTATATGATTAAGTCTATTCGCTATGTTGATGAAGTAATAACATATACCGATGTAGATAAAATCGTGCAGGAGGTTGATTTTGATGTTTTTATTACAGGTCCAGACCAATGCCATGAAGGTTTTCAGCGTGCCATTCGGTGGTGTGAGGAACATGGAAAGGAGCACATAGTTCTTGGACGAACAGATGGTGTAAGTTCTAGTGAGTTGAAAGCCAAGATTGTAGCTAAAACAAAAAAATGACAAATACTTGATTATAGTTAATCGAAGAATATGTATACAGTAGCAGTAGTAATCCCCACTCTCAACGAAGAAAAGTTTATAGCTCGTTGTTTGGATTCAGTCATTGCCCAGTCGTATCCGTTTGTAGAGATGGATGTGATGGTGGTAGATGGCGGAAGCAAAGACAGAACGAGGGAAATAGTGGAGGAGTATGGCAGGACGTATAAGAACATCCGCTTCATTCATAACCCCGGACGCATACAGTCGATAGCCTTTAATATAGGTGTGAAAAATTCGGAGGCACCTTACATTGTGCGCTTGGATGCACATGCTCTATACAATAAAGACTATATAGAAATGTGTGTTAAAGGTTTGGTTGCTGATAGTGAAAGAGGTAATGTTGGTGGGCGTTGTATCATTCTTCCCTTTAATGATAGTTTATGGGCAAAAGCAAATGCCATTCTTAACTATTCACGTTTTGGCATTGGGGGCTCAGCATTCCGTGTAGGCTTGAAACCTGATTATGTGGACTCAGTTCCTTTTGGTTGTTTTCCTCGTAGAGTATTTAATAAGGTTGGTGGTATGCGTGAAGATTTATCTCGTGGAGAAGACAATGAGTATAACTCGCGTATTCGAAAAGCTGGATACAAGGTATATTTTGATCCACAGATAATAAGTTCATATTATGCTCGTCCAACATTGAAAGCTTCATGTAGACAAATGTATGCCAATGGAGAATCTATCGGACATTTATTCTATGTGGACAGAGAGTCTATTGGACTTCGACATTTGGTGCCTTTGCTCTTTGTATTAGGTATAATGTTCGGATTCTTGCTTTCATGGATACACGTATACTTCGCTTACGCACTTGCTGCAGGATTAGGACTATATTTTGCTTGCGACTTGGGAGCCTCGTTTATAGCAGCTAAGGAGCATGGATGGAAGTATTCCTTTCCCCTATTCCTGATGTTCTTCTGCGTACATATTTCCTATGGTTGGGGAACAATTGTAGGCATGTTTACCGGAAGAAAGTTAAAAAAATAATGAGTAAGCAGCCAATAAAAGAGTCAGTTCGAACCTTGTTACTTTTACTGGATATAGCTCTCAATCTACGAGTGCAGAAAATTGCAGAAAAAGTGGATTGGTCGCAGGTGATGCAACTGGCGAAAAATCAAGGTGTGCGCGCATTGGTATTTGAAGCCTTGGAACTATTGAAACAAGCTGATGAGGCTTGTGATAACTTTCCTGATCGCATGACTGTGATGCAGTGTTATGCGCAAACGGCCTTTGTGGAAAAAATGTATGTGCAGCATTTGGCATTGGCTAACGAGGTAGCAAGACTTTGGCAACAACATGGGGTGAAGACCATCGTGTTTAAGGGGGTAGCGCACAGCCGCTATTACACAAAACCCGGGCATAGAGAGTTTGGCGATTTGGATTGCTACCTGATTGATGGGCAAGGACATTGTGCCTACCACATTGGCAATGATGTGGCACGTACCATGGGGTTGGCTGTAGACGATGGATGGTATAAGCATTCGCACATTCAGTACAAGCAACTGACGATAGAAAACCACCAGTACTTTACAGCAGCCAGACGAGGCGGTGCAGACAAGTGGCTGCATGATTTTATGGTTGAGGTTATAGACGATGGTTGCCATCTAGAAAAATTGGATGGAACGGAACTTTACGTTTTACCCCTTGAAGCCGAAGGGCTGTTTATGCTCTACCATTCGCTGCTGCACTTTCTGGTGGAAGGCATCAATCTGCGGCATTTTGTGGATTGGGCTTGCTGGATAAAGGCGAATCAAGACAAAGTGGTGTGGGCTGATTTCTATGCAAAGTGTAAACGATTCAAGTTGGATGGTTTTGTGGATGTACTGAACACAATAGCCGTGAAGTACCTTGGTGTAGAACTGCATGACCCGACGATATTTGCCGACAGTGCGTATGCTGAACGAACCATAGAGAGTGCGCTGTATGATGACACCGCTATATATAATAGGAGTAAAGGCATCTGGTATGAGCGTATGCATGTGATTGGAAATGCATTCAAGCATTCGTGGAAGTATCGCGACGTGGCACACTACAGCATGGTGGGTTATGTGTGGCAGTTTGTGTATGGCTTTCTGAAAAAAGGGGAAGAAGATTAAGGAACTGTTTAAAAATTAAAAAGCTTCAAAGGGCTTTTTGTAGGAATTCCAGCTTGTATGAATTCCATAAAGATTAAGCAATAAGATAAGAGCAGAATGTTGAGCTCCAAAGACCGTAAGAGGACTTTGGGGCTTTCTGTCGTATCCAAAAATCAACAAAAACAATACGTTATGACAATGAAACTGCGTAATGTGCCTTTTTCACCGCCAGATATGACGGAGGCTGAGGCTGATGAAGTGCGTGAGGCCATTCTGTCGGGTTGGATTACCACCGGACCGCGCACGAAGAAATTGGAAAAAGAAGTGGCTGAGTTTGTCGGTGCTGATAAGGCCGTTTGCTTGAACTCACAGA
>ULMK01001692.1_pt1 | contig 20576 bp, 21 predicted proteins | sample 1951621 | NCBI WGS metagenome assembly ULMK01 (sample SAMEA4835547, study PRJEB28245) | human gut metagenome | biome: gut microbiome; material: fecal sample | place: Denmark | collected 2008
CAACCTAATCGGAATGAGTGATCAATTAAAGTGGAATAATCAGAAGCAGATGCAAGTGCATCAATATTCAGCCTGATTGAGACAGCTAAAGCTAATAGGCTTAGTCCCTTTGATTACACAGAATACATATTGGAGATAATGCCTCAGATTGATATCATTCAGCATCCAGAGAAGATTGACTGGTTCATGCCATGGAGTGATCAGATAAAAGAAGAGTTTGGAATAAAGGACGATTAAATCGAAAATGTGATTTAATCGTCCTTTTTAATACACTATATAATTTGGCGCTTACTATTGAATGGACTTCTCTACCGTAACGAGTGGTCTTCCATTAGCGGAATACTCAACTAAAAAGAGAATTCTTAATCAAGACGGAATTCCCTTTTGTATATTTGTTTAATTGTACTTACAACTTGCTGATATATTACAGTTCAATATACTTATCACCTTTTCCTTTAACCTTCTCTACGGAGGCGTAGTTTCTAAACAAATTACCCTGAGATTGTACCATTCTTAATATGATACTGAATATTGTTTTTACTACAAAATTTAATGACTTTCAAAGCCATATCATTATAAAAGGACTTATATTCTTTGTAGTTACTCACTTCTTTATTGTAATTCAATCTACCAAAAATAATTTTATCTACAAAGTCTATCTTATTTAGTATTTCAATCAAATCTTGTTCACATATATTTGGCGTTGGATACGGCTCAATGCTAACCCAAGTTTTAAATCCTAAATCATGCAATTTTCTAAGAGCTTGTATTCTTTCAACATATGAAGCAGTGTGTGGTTCCATACGCTTTCTAAAATCCTCATCTAATGAAACTAGTGTTATGCCATATTCATTTTTTTTTGAAAAATCAGCTAATTCTGATGGCAATATTCCTTTTGTAAGAACTGAACATTTAATATCATTTGAATTCAATAATTCAATAGCCTTTAAACTCATTTCTTTAATTTCATCATATCCGTACATAAAAGGATCCGTTGTAAAACACAATTGCACTGTATTAATTTTATTCTTCAATTTGGGAATTTCTTTTATTAATAGTTCAATAGTATTAGATACTAAATATGGCCTTATCCACTGTTCATATGATTTAACCTGACCAAATCTTTTTTTCATCATAAATGCATAACAAGGATATTTACATCCATGAGCACACCCTTGAACATGATTCATAGTGTAATCACCATACTCAACCCCTGTAACATACAACATTGATTTCCTTTGAATATAGCCATAAACTTTTTTATTCACTTTATGCCTCCTCTCTAAATTCTATTGTATATCTTTTTACTTTTAATGAAGGATCATTTTTTAACTCTTTTCTAATCTCTTTTTTAAATCCATCTGAAGGGAAAATTGGATGATTATCCAAAAGTGCCCATATATCTTTAAATGGCACTTCTAACTCTCCTTTATAATACGATTTTATATAATCACACACATTTAGCAGAGTATAACAGTTTTCATCAACATTATAAATTAAGGAATCACATTCATCACTATCTAAATTCAAAGTATATTGATACAAATCTTTTAACTTCTTGTTAGATGATTGACCACCAAATGTTTTCCATGCAGTTGTTTTAAACAATCTAAACCCTTTCATATTTTTTGTCACAAATATCAAATTGTAAAGCAATGCATTTTTACTATTAAAAAAAGGAAATGACGCAATATAACATTTCTTATTGTGATTTAATTGCATAATAATCTCTTTTATTCTTTGCTCATACACCTGTCTAGAATTCCCGCTTAGTATTAACTGTTCAATTGATTCTTGATAAGTTTTTTCATACTTATTCCTTGCTTTCTGACTTTTTGATTCTTTAACTCCTCGAATTGAATCTGAAACCATATGGTTTATAATAATTTCTCCCCAACAATTCAAAAAAGGTTCTATTGCATCCCAATCAATAGATGCATCATATGGATCATATATTAATAAAATATGACAATTGTTATTCTTTATCAAATTTCTGCTAATGTTTTTCAATAGAACATTAGCATCTAAACAGTATGTTTCTATTTTGAAATTATACATATCAGCTGGTAAAAGATTTCTAAGGTGCTCGATTTTTTCTTTATTATAATCGTTAAATATTAATCTAATCATTTTATCTGGATGATTTGTCGCAACTTGATTAAGTATTTCAGCAACTCGCACTGGAGTTCCTTTTATCTTATTATTTGAAGAATAATACTCACCAGAATTACTCATACAATCTATAAACACTAATTCTTTGCATTCTCTATAATTAACCAGTTTTTGACTCCACCCCACCACATACGATGCAATCATTTGAATTTTCTTTATTGTATGCACACTAACATTTTGAATAATCTTCTCTGTTTCCTCCATACAATCCCCTCTATTTAGAATATTACTTCTTATTCAATGAATAAAAATTCACATAAACTCAATACTATATTATAGCTTTGATAAACTATCTTTTCTAACAATTACCTTCTCATAAGATTTATTAATCTATAAACTGATAGTTATATTATTACGTATAAAATCTATTCAATATATCCAACCACTTCTGTAGATACTTCAGCAATTACTTCACTTGGTATTTGACTTACATTCAGTCGATAAACACAATTTAGTCTTGGATTATAAATACCAAGGAATTTGATATTCTTAAATTCTGGATGAATAGAATGTAATCCCATAATCCAATACATCAACAATTGTAGTGTATATTCTTTCTTTGGCTTATCTTTCGATACTTTAAAATCCCATAACGTATCTGATGTTGTAAAATCACCATCACCAGAAGAAACAATTTCAGTATAACCACCTTCAAAAGTAAAACCATCTAGTACTATTGGACCATAAATATTAAAGAAGTTCAATGAACGTTTAACCATAACACGAACATTATCTATAGTCATAGCATCTGGCTGAATTTCATCCACAGGACGATAACCCATAATACCAACACGAAAACAAACATCAAATCCCGCTAACTTCACTGCATTTATAATTGACGCATCATCTAGTCCTTTAAAATCATTCATTAACTCTTCAGCTTTCTTTTGTTCACCAATAATCAATGCACCCATAAAGCTTATTTTAAATGCTTCTTCTACTGGCGTTCCTGACATAAATCTAGTCAAATAATCTACTGCAAGACCTATAAGATTTGCACGTATATTTTCTTCAGAATGTAATGCTTCAATTCCATCACCACATTGTATAACCTCCATTGTTTTAGGATTTATATATCCTCCTCTAGGTTGCTTCACTTGTTTTATTCTTTGTGTGACAGAACATCCTATAGAAGTATTTAATGAATTACACATACAGAGTTATCATCTCCATTTCCAAAATTTCATTACTATCTATCAACAATAAATAATCAAATTAATAAGTTTCAAATATTTCATCGTTATATTTGTTACCATCCTTATCTTCCCAAGTTAAAATCATTTTAAATTTTTTTACTGATTGTAAATGTATAACGATTATTTCTTCAAAAGACTTATTTACATTTAAACGTTCAAAAGGCATTGTTTCATTCAAAATAATAATTTGATATTCTTCTGGAATCATAACATTCACATTATATGCATCAGCATCACCTGAGTTCCATACTTTCAGCCTGTAATTTCTAGAAGAAACATTTATCACTCGAGCTTCTATTTTAGCTTTTTTCACTCTATTTTGTTCTTCTTTTATTTTTTCCAGTTGATTCTGTTTTATCTGAAGATTTAACTCCTCTATCTTTTTTTGCATTTCTGAAAATTCAACTCTAACGTTCATAGTATCTTCTGAATGTTTTAATGCTATTACTGAGATTACAAATGAACCTATAGGAATAACATATCTAAGTATAATTTCTAATATACCTACTCCCATTTTTGATAAATCCGTAAAATTGATATTCATCCTACATTATCTCCAATCCCTAAAAAGCTTAGTAATTTCTTTTTTAATCTCCTGAGTCATTTCTTCTTTCATATCCTCTACATTTGCAGTAATTACTTCAGTATTTAAATCTATCAGTTCTTCTTTAGTAAAGATTTTACCACAATCAGAACACTTTAATATTGCGTCATCAGTCATCAACTCTACATCACTATTATTTATATCATCAAAATAAAATTGATCATTTCCGCATCTATCGCAATACAATGTTACTTTTTTATTTAAGTCTTTCATCAAACTACTCCTCTAGCAATCCAAATATAGCATTATTCATTTAGATCATTGGTTTAGCTTTACTTTCCACAAATTCTATTTCCTCTTTCGAAAGATCATATTTTTTATATAATTGTTGATCTATTTCATCTATAGATTTACTCCAATCTATATCAGACTCATTAGTAAAATTCTGCATCGGAACATACTTCCAAACATCCCTTGGGTTATTTTGAGTGACCTTTAAAATACTAAGCATTATTCGAACAAATTTAGTCTTTACATATTTCAATGCATTGTTACTTTCATCATAATTATCAAATAATCCTATAGAAATATAAGTTTCTGTAAAACCTACCTGCGGTTTTAAAATTATGGGCATAGATAATATCTCTCCTACTTCACCGGATCCATTAGCTTTTGGTACAACAACCTTATAATAATTTAGATTTTCAGTTTCTTTTACATAATCCTTTCTGAACCATCTATATTCCCTTATGCCCTTTAAATTACCATAAATTTGAATATATTCTAGGCCATCAACAGGCTTTTCAAGTTGAAATAATTTTGGCATTCGTTCAAATGCACTAGGAGCAATACGTGGATCAGAAGTTTTTTTCATTTCCTTAGGACATTCTTCATAAGCCAAAGCTGAATATCTATAAACTCCTCTATTTGTAATAATATTCATTAAGCTTTCAGGTTGTTTTAACCACACCTTTCTTCTTATAGAATTTTGCTCTTTATAGCGTGTATATATGCCAATCTCACCAAAGTCTTCTGCTTTATTATAAAAAGTTATAGCTACTCCTCCTTTTATATCAACGTTTGGGAAAACATCATTACTATCCTCTTTATACATAATAACTTTTAAATGTTTGTTACTAAGAATTTTATTATTCCAACTATCTGGAGTTTTACCTGCTTTAAATAAAAAGCGCCCTGGTGTTATAAAAGTTACCTTATCTGCAATCTCAAAAGCTGAATCCATAAATAAATGATATACAGGATTATCACTATTTGTTTTGTTCGATTCCTGATATGGAGGATTTCCTACAACTGCGTCAAATTTCATTTTATCTATATTTCCTTTCTTCCAATAAGTCGGCTTTAATACACGATTAATGAATTGTTGTGGTTTATTTTCTAATTGATTAATTAAATCATCAAAATAATGTGCATTAATTTTTGCATCTGAATACCCAGCTAACGTTCTTTTTGTGATTTGTTTAGCCATTGGTGTTTTACAAATTACATATACATTATTTTCTAAAGTTTCGTTCCATAGTTGTTTCTTAAGTTCAAAAGTCAACTCTTCTTCATGATACTTATTACACTTAGTACGATAGATACTATACGTTACATATAATGGATACAAGCCTGTCTTAGAATTAATCTCTAATATTTTAGCAGATGTATTACTAAAAGTTTCATCTGTAGCTTTTCCTTGATCAACATATCTTGGCTCTTTTAATTCATTTTCATGATTATCATTCCAAAAATCATAACCACCTAATGTACTAGACATGTGCATATTAACAACCCTCCAAGGAGTTAATACAGTTTCTTTATCTGGATTTTTAAAATTTGAGAATAAAGAAGCAATCTTTTTAACTCTTTCAGTAGGTTCTAAAGTATCAGCTTCTCTAGCAACATTTCTTATTTTTCTACCTGAAGCAATAAAAACATCTTCATCATAATACTTTTTAAATTGTTTAAAAATGTCTTTTGTAACCCCATCAGGCATAAATTCTTCCCATGATGATTTATCTACTTTATCTATAAATTTATCTAAAGTTATTTCCTCATCATAAGGAACATCTGCTCCATAAATAAGTAAAGGCATACGAATAGATATGCCTCTTAAAATAGAGATGGCATTATTACGTTCTTTCTTTCTCTTCTTTAATTCCTCTAAAAATTCAAGTTCTTCTGGAGTAAGCTCCCTTTTCTTCTTATTTTTTAATTTTTCTGCTTTCTCATATTGTTCGTCTGTTAACCCTTGTTTATTAACATCTACTTCGTTTGTTTTTTCAGCAGCTTTTGATTTACCAATAATACCTTTTAACTGATTAAACTTTTCAATATCTAGTTCATCAAGTTTCATTAACTCATCATTGTATAATTTTAAATCATCAAATCCATTCTTTAAAACTTTATCAGCATATGCTTTCTTTAATTGTTGTAAGAGTCTGTCTGTTTTATACTCCTGCATCTTAGATCCAGATATTGAAATAACTGGACAATAATTCAGAAACTTTCCTAGTATTACTCTATCGTTTGTAGTGGTTTTTCCAGCCTTAGTGGAAATAGAAACTGCCTGGGATACCATTTTTAGCGTTCTATCAGGTGCAAAATCAAATACATAAGCCTTTTCCTTTATTTTCCCATCTTTATTACATGGAGACTGTACACGGAAAATAGTTTGTAAATAGTTTGCTGCTGAAGTTGAATATGATCCTGCAAGAATAAAGACAGCAGTCCATTCTTTAACAGTTACGCCTGTTGTTAGTTTTCCACAAGATAAAGTAATAGTATATGTCCCATTCTTTTCAGCACTACTAATTGCATTTCTTACACTCTGTAATGCTTCAGCAGATTCTTCATCATCACTACCTGCAACATTTACAATGTCAAATTGACCACTTCCAAATACTGGATGTTTCAACATTAAATTCTTTAACGCCTTTGCTTCTTTTATACCTGGAACCATCCATAAAGAATGTTTGAATAATTCTCTATATTCTTCTTTTGAGAATGGATAATTATTCTTGTCATCTTTTTTTGTCATTAAATTTAATAAAGATAAAACATCTCGTTCATGTACAAAATCTCCTTCCTTTGCAGATTCTGGCATTTGACCATAATCTACCTTGTAATCACCTGTCCAAGTTCTAAAAAATTCATGGAAGTTAAATGCTTTATCTTCATATGTAATATAATGAGTATTATGAAGTAAATCCCCTAAATCATAAGTATAGATTCTCATTTCAGGGAGCTCATCATATGGATTAGAATCACCAAAATGATTCTTATCCCATTCAGATTTGCTCTCTTGTTCCATAATATAATCCCATGTGTAAATAGATTTTTCATCATATTCTTCCAAAATATTAAATGGTGTACCTGATAAAGCTAATAGTTTAGTTTCATTTGAATCATCTTTTAAAATAGTTTTGATTGTTTCATCACCTAAACTTGTTTTAGTACCTTCATGAGCTTCATCGACTATCAACAAATCCCAAATAGTGTTAAATATTCCTTCATTTTTATTGAATTTTCCACCTACCATTGAAGAACCACGCAAATCTTGTATAGATGCAAAATAAACATAATGAGCATCTTTCTTATTTAATTCATCTACTGAAAATCCATTTGACTTAGATCCATATAAGTATTCTGTATCATAGAAGATTTTTTTAAAATCCTCGTACCACCCATCATTTACAACCGGTCTATGCGTTAAAATAAGTGTCTTTTTGAATTCACATCTTCTAATTACTTCTAATGCACTTAGAGTTTTTCCAAAACGCATCTTAGCATTCCAAAGCATACGGTTGCCGTTCTTAAACTGTTTTATAGTTTTCTCAATTGCCTCTTTTTGCTCTGGTCTAAAAATAATCGGAGTGAAATTAGATGCTTTTGTGTTACTTAAATTAGCATAACACATTTTAACGGCTTTAATAGCTTCTATAGCTGTTGCTTTATCAATTTGATACCATTCTTTCCCTGTTGTACCATTAATTTTTTTCTTTTTTATTCCTGAATTTTCTAATACTCTATGTACTTCATGATCCCTAAAAGCTTTTATTTCTATACTACCATCATCTTTATGAATTTCTTTAACTGCAAGTTCAGTATGTAAAAGTATAGGTTTTATTCCCGCAGTATTAGTATATGATTTAATTCTTTTTAATGCTGCTTGATTTAACTCTCTACAATTAGGTTCCAAGTTATCAATTGTAGATTCAGTATTCAATGTTGCATCACCAATTTTAACAAGTCCTTTATGTACTTCATCTTCTATTGTAAACACATAAATCACTTTGTAATTAAAACACTTTTGAAATTCAATTTTCCCGTCGTTACTCATTATTATTCTCCTTCTACCATGCTTCTAAATTCTAATTTTTTATTAGCTCTCCAATCTTTAACTAAACATGGTACTTGTTCTTTATCCGATGTTTCTTCATTATCCATAAAATCAAAGATAGTAAACTGCACGTTTGCTTTAGGTCTTTCACTATATGGTACTGTCATTGTAATTCCATCCATCTGCCAGATATTCCAAGAAATAATTTTTGTGATTGCCTGAAGTTGTGCCTCAGTTGGTTTATGTCCAAATCTATGTTCCATATATTCTATAAATGTAAATAACAAATTACATCTTGCTATCAGCAAACTATCTCCTTGATACTCAAATCCATAAGTACTCTCATATGCTCTTTTGACCCACTTAAACCAATCTTCCTCAGATACTGTATTTTCATTTACTATTCTTAATTTTCTATCTAATAAACCGATACGTTCTTCAACAGGGATTTCGCAACCTGTAACAGTATCATATCTACTCACAAGATAAGGTGCTTCCCCACAACTTATTTCTAGTCTTCGAGCATCTACATATTTTCTCCAATCTTTACTTTCAGAAAAAATAATTCTTTCTGTAGTAACCTTCCATGTTCTATCAATAACTGTATTAAATACATCTTTCCTTCCAAACCAAGCTTCATCTACCAAATTATTCTGCTCATTACATATCCATGAAGGTGTAAATACCTCTGCTTTATCTTTAGTTCGTTTTGCTTTTTCCTCACTGTCTTTAACTATTCTAGGACGAATAACATTCTGCCTATTTCCAATAATTAAACCTTTTGTTATTGGTTCTTGTGGATAATAATCCTGTCCCAATTCAATATAATGTTCTGTTCCCCAGCAAATATTGTTACCAGTAGTTTGATCCTTTAATAATGTATTTATTATTTTTTCTGACATTTCAAGAATTTCTTGTCCCATCATATCTATCATTTATGTCTATCCTCCAGGTATCATCAATAGTCAGTACTAATCATTTTTATTATAATTTCTAAATTATCATCAATAAAAAGCATGATTATATTATATCTTGTTTCAAACAATAAAGCACCTTTTTAACATGTCTTTGATCAAAAGAACAAACTATATACCTTATAGAATCCTTTTATTATCCTCTCATATATAATACCACTTCTCCAATTGTCACGGATGAGATAGGTGCCTCACACCTCCATTTATTAGGTGTTAATTAAATAATTATGTATTTGATCAACAACTTCCCATAACATAAAAAAAGATTATTCAAAAATCATTATGAATAACCTTTTAAATAGTTCTTTTTTTATATTTGATTCACAATTCCCAACACTAAAGGATACCAGCAATAGCCATCTTAAATGTCTTTAATGCATCATCATATACTTTAATAGCTTTACCAACCTTCTGAGGATCATAGTTACATAGTTCAAGATTTCCCATATAATCTTTCACAATTCTTGGAAAGTTATCTTGTAAGAAACTCATTGGCGGCTGTATCCAGTAAATTTGTTTTTTACCATTCACTTCCTTCTTATCTAAGAGTGCCTGTAATCCATAGAAAAGAGGAGTAATATAACCATCAGGGCTTAATATATCAATCTTCTTTCCCTTATATGGTGTCACTTTTGTTTTTCTATTTTTATTTAAATCCTTACATGCATTAATAGCTAAGAACTTACCACCATTTGCATTATACTGTTTAGGGAAATTCTCATAAATATAATCATATAAATCAGGAAATTCAACAGCTACTTCAAAGGCTGATCTAACTTCATCGTTAAGTAATACAGAATGATATCCATCTTCTGCAGTTCCTGTAACATCTGGTGAACTCATTAGCTTTTCAAATTGTTTTAAGCAAGCTCCCTTAGCAGAATACAATTTATTTGGTGCAACTGGTTTAATTTCTCTTTCTAAGTTTTCATCTCTTACAGGTTCAATTAAATTAAGTGCTACCCAAGATAATGCGACAACATCCTGAACTTTAATTTCTCCACCTTCATTTGTTTTCCACTCAATACGTTTAGCAATCAATGGATTATGGTCTTCCATCATTTTCTGCAAATCATCAAAATAACCTTTTTGATTTACTTTAGCTGTTAATTGAAGTTCAGCATTATTATTTCTTGCTTCACATATGTCTAGCAAGTTATTAATGAATGAATATACACATTCTTCATCATTCATTTTGCTTGGAACTAATAGTTCTACTGGCACAAAGAAATTAAGTTTATTCTTTATCTCCCCATTTTGAACGGCATTCAAATATGCATCGACTTTATCTCTACTCTTTTTCCATAGTTCTTTGAATGTATCCCAGTTTTTAGTGGATTTATTGATTGATTCACCATGATATTCTAATGCCTGTCCTAAGATATATAACCCAATAGCTAAAGTGTTATGTCCACCATCAAGAATACCTTCAATCTTTAGATTATCAGGTGTAATTTTAATTCTATTTCTTTCAAGTTTTTCATAACTAGAAGATGCTAGGAGAATACCTTTAGACATAAACGGGAACAATTCAGGACTATTAGTAATAGTTTCTTGAATAGCATCAGTTACAGCTCCAGTCTTTGAAGATCTAGGATTTGCTTCTAGATTTAATGAGTCAATAATTGCTACAAAATATCTAGCTTCTACTAATCCAACAATTTTTGTCACATTTCCAACAGTCTGTTCTGATGGATGATCAAATTTAATTATAATACTTCTCTTTTCTGACATAATAACGTCTCCTTCTACAGATGAATAGACACCGAAAACAGAAAAGACCAACAAATAATATGCTGGTCCTGTATTTGAGTAGCGATAATCCATATTTCCAGAACCTATCCAGGTGTTTTACTGTGATATCAGTTATCCAACTGATTACTTTTAATTTACCACCGCTTTCAATAAAGATTAATAATTTTATTACAATATAGCAATTCTGTATAATTTATTGCTTAAAACAACTAAAATCTTAATCTAACTACTCCTCATACTCCAACTTGTATCCTTCTAATCCATCAACTAGATTATCTAAATCATCTTCATCCTTAACAGTTAAACTATTTATTTTTTTAATACATTCATTGTTTTAATCTCCTTATTTAATCCTCTCCCATAGTAACCCATAATTTTAACTAGTTATATTTTTCGTTGATATAAAAAAAAGACCACTAGATTTCTCTAGCAGTCTTATTAGAATAATATAAATAGAATTAAACTACATATCGCAATAGCAACAGCGGGTGGATCAACATGTGTACCACAATCAGTATTAAGAGCCATACCAAATAATAAACCGATGCAATGCGCTATAACCCCAAATGCTACCGCAATAAGAATGTTTCCAGTTTGTGCAATGGCATAACCAGCAACAAGAGTTGTATGATGTGTTGCAGGGAATGCTGGATCATTTAATGCGAATATAAGTGATAAAGCACTGATTGAGAAACCAATAGTATATAAACCTGTTTCTTTCGCAAAATAAGCCATCACTGTAGAAACAGCTAAAGCAATTAATAACTGGAATAACCAGAAACTAACAGATGTACTCTTTAAAAAATCAAAATTCTTTTTATTATAAGTATTTTCTTTGTTGAATAATAGTCTTCCAAGTACTCCTATTAAATAATAGATACAGCACCAGTATCTACTGGAAAACCAAAATAGTTTTCAAAATCAAAGATTAAATAACCTAATATACCACCTAATGCCCCTACTAATAAAACATAAGGATCATTTGTGAAAGCAAGTGATCTTGATGTTTCAACACCTCTGATATCATGTTTAGTAGCTGCATAAGCAGTTGCTAAACCAGCAGCATTAAAGATAATACATGGTAGAAATAAGTTATTAGATATCACTTCATTTAAGAATGTTGTATCAATCCCACAATGATTAAATATGATAACAAGCAGACCAACAAAGCCTGTACAAATAAAGGTTTGTGTTCCACCTATAAGAGTACCTAAAATACCGGCAAAAAAGCTAATATAATTGATGATAGTGAAAACATAATAGTTTGTCTTTCCTACTACCATCATATACTATTTTCCACCTTCATGTATTCCGTACCCCTATGACAACGCCTTTCTAGAGGTGTTTCTAAAATATTTTGAAATTTCTATGATAAAAGGAGGTAATATGTGAAATGGTCAACCTTGTTAGAAAAAATACAGATATTCCTATGGTCTTTATGACTTATGCAAATGTTGTTCATAACTATAGATTGAGAAGTTCTGTCAAAAAATAGTAGAAGGCAATATGAGTGGAATGATTCTTCCTGATGTTCCTTTTGAAGAAAAAGAAGAATTTGATATAGTCTGTAAAGAGTATGGACTAGATCTTATTAGTACGATTGCTCCTACAAGTCATCAGCGTATCCAGACAATTGCGAAAAAAGCAAATGGTTTTATTTACTGTGTATCTTCTTTAGGTGTCACTGGTGTACGTTCAGAGATTACTACAAATATTGGTGCGATGGTTGATTTAGTACGTGAAGTCACAAATATACCTGTAGCGGTAGGATTTGGAATTTCTACACCAGAACAAGCAAAAAAGATGGCATCTCAATCAGATGGTGCCATCGTTGGTAGTGAGTGCAATTATTAAGATTATTGAAAAATATGGAAAAGATGCCCCGCAATATGTAGAAGCATATGTAAAAGAAATGGTGAAAGCACTCAAGTAAACTTGGTCTTAGGATCAAGTTTTTCTATTTTGAAGCTCTATTATACGTCTTACCATCCACCTTGAATTCAACATTACTTAATCTTGTAAGATAAATAGTCTTATCAATCCTTTTTGTTTTATACTCATTATCACTTGTATAATCATAAGAATAACTATAGAATTCGACTTTGTCTTTTTTTAGTTTTCCTTTATATTGAGATTTTACTAATGATACTTCTCTATTCTCATAATCATTTATTTCATAGAAGTATACTTCATCACCATTTATAAAAAAAGTGTCTCCTTCTAAATTACCTTCTAAATACCAGATTCCATCATATGCATGTTGAATATCATAATTTACTTTTGCATAGATACCTCCACCAAGTAGAATAACACATACTACAATGAGTGAAGCAAATGCTTTTTTATTCTTCTTGAATGCATGACAGAATGCAAGAAATGTACTTTTGATAGAATCTTCATCTTCAGGCTCTTCTAATTTTGGTTCGTGTAACATCTTACCTTGAGTTGTAAGCATGACTCCTACACCATTTATTACCTTTCCAAATACCCATAAAAGAATCATCAAGAATATAAAAACAACAGTGTAATAAATCTTCATCCTCAAGAAATATTCGTTTTCTAGATAATGATACAAAAGAAATACATTCACTAGTATACCTACTAGAGTAAAAATCTTTGATAATGCCTTAAGTTCCCTTCCTAATCTATAATGCATAATTAATCTCCCTTCATCATTAGATTGCCACTCATTATATCATACAATTATCAATAAAAGCCTCTATCTTCATTAGATGCTCAATACTTACATCTATATTCACAATATAGATAATAGTAAAATCCTTACATTGTATAGACACAAAAAAACGTTAACCCGAAGGTTAACGCCCCTTAAGTTAGTCTGTGAGACTAATTCCAAAATTCATAGTACCTGTATATTTTAATCCAGGTTCTAGATTAATCTTATCATAAAGTACTGGTTTTACTGTATAAGTCACAGTACCATTTTCAGTAAACGAAGCAAGTTCTGTACCTGTTACTGTATCATCACCTTTAGTTTCATATACTTTATTATCAGGACTGATCAACTGATAACGAATGACACCAGTATAAGATGGTTTAGATGTTCTTGCTTGTAAAACTAACTGATTGCGATAATAGTTTGTACCCGCTACAGTTACTGATACCTTCTTACCATCTAGATAAGCCACATCCTTAGCTTCAATAGTCATAGGTGTACCTTCTTCACTTAATGCGAGTGATGAAGGAATAGACACTGTATAAGTCGGATCATTCTTTTTCACAAATGAGAATTCAGTAGATGCATCCTGTGCATAAACAGGAAGTGATAAAGCAGAAACTGCCATTAATGCAGTCAATGCACATGTTATTGTCTTTTTCATAGTTTTCTCCTTATTTGATATCGTATAATCCAATGCCATAATCAATCCAGCCAGTATAATGAACACCCTTCTGTATAGCAAGGTTAGAATCTACTTTACCTTGTTCTTCAGGATAATCCTGTGATACTGGATACATTTCATAATTGACAGTACCGTTATCAGTAAATGATGCGAGTTCCATACCCTTAATCTGTTTTTCAAGAGCACCCATCTTAAATTCATCACCTGTACCCTTGATCATAATAGTCATTAAGTATGGCTTATTCCCGTTATTCTTATCACCAGTTAAATAAAGACGACCATATACACCATTACCCTTCTTTAATATAACTGAGATCTTCTTACCTTCTGGGATATACTGTACATCACTTGCAGTAACAGGAACCTGTGTATGTTCTGTTGCACTTAAAGTCACCTTTTCTGGTACTGTCACAGTATAAATAGGATCATTAGGGACAAATAATGAGATATCAGTATGTCCAGTTGATGTATTCGCTGCAAAAGCTGGAGTGATCATCATCATACCTGTCACGAGAGTTGTACAAACTGCTGTCATAGTTCTTTTCATAATCGTTTTCCTCCTTGGAATATTCATATTCAATTGTATCTATATAGACAGAGTGGTATCTGTTATTTCTATACAGCCTGCAAGTTTGCTTTAACGCTTGCTCCATTCATTCTTGTATTCTCTCCATCCATAGAATATGTTTCAATATTCATATAGATAGTATAATCACCCTTCTTAAGTGCTTTATTCACCTTAAAGGATTTAATAGCTTTACCTGGTTCAATATAATCTGATGTATAAATAGGATCACTGTTTTCTCCTACAGTAATATTGTATTTGAAGTAACAATTATTCCCTTCTGGATTTAATAATGTAATATTCCAGTTCTTCTCTCCTGCAGCTACACTTAAGTTTCCATAGCCTGGTATCTTAATTCCTTGATCACCTTGATTAGGGAGTTCTTTTTTCCATTCTGTGGCATCTTTATCAATCACTACACCATTTGTATTTTCTTGAGAAGAATGAATAAAATGATAAGCAGTAAAAGATCCTGCCAACACTATAAATAACGCAATACATATTATGATGATTCTATTCTTCTTCATGACGTTCCTCCTTCATTGAGAATCCAGCAATACCTAATAATAAGCTACCTGTTAAGAGTAAACCTAATTCCTTAATAGTCTTACTAGACATGTCACCTGTTTTCACTGGTTCTTTTTCTACTACCTGTGGTTCATTATTTCCACCATCAAGTTCAATACTTGTACTTAACGCAAATACATTATGACAATTCATTAATACCATCACACTACAACATAACACCATTAATAATCTTTTCATTCTCATCACTTCCCTTTGACTATAACAATTATAGTAATAGTAGAAGTAATTCGCTTGCATATTCCAGTTAAGTGTTTGTAAAGAAAGCAGTCTTAAAAGAAAGAATGTATCTTATTGTACAAAATACAGATGATATTCATTTAATATTTAATTTGATTTTCTTTCCCAAAATGTTCTAATGGAGAGGACGAAAAGGTCGATATGGAGACCTAAAACCTTCAAAGGAACTCCTTGGAGTTCTTTTTTTATTGCAAAAAAATCCCTCTATAAGGGACCATATCAATTATTAAATAAGTCTTTTTATGATGAGTTAGTTTATTTACCAAATTAATCCAAGTGAGTTTGTTTATTTTGTAGAATAATTAGTTTATTTCATCAATTAAACTAAATGAGTTTGCTTATTTTATCTAATATTTAGTTTATTTACTGTTTTAACATCATACAGTTATGTTATTTTGGTGAAAGTTTATGTTATTTTTCATTCATTTATCTAATTTGATCATTATTACATAAATCATTTATGTTATTTTGGTGAAAATTTATGTAAATTTGACGATTTTTATCTAATTTCATTATTTTTGATCAATTACATAAAAGAAGTTATGTAATTTTTTGAACAATTCATTTCTCAATCTTAAGAAAACTTAAGTACCTTACCATTTAGCCTATTAGTATAATGAAATTAACGGAGAGAATGAACATGAACAAGACTCTTACATTCAGATTTGCGAAACGTAGTGATACAGTACTCATTCTTCAATTCATCAAAGAATTAGCTGATTATGAGAAGATGCTAGATGAAGTGGTAGCAGATGAAGCCACCCTTGAAACATGGATATTTGATAAGCAGAAAGCAGAAGTTATTTTTGCGGTAGTATATAATAAAGAAATAGGTTTTGCCTTATTCTTCCACAACTTCTCTACATTCTTAGGACGTTCTGGTGTTTATTTAGAAGATTTATATGTAAAGCCAGAATATCGTGGTCATGGTTATGGAAAAGCAATTCTTAAGAAGCTTGCTTCTATTGCAGTAGAACGTGGATGTGGTCGCTTAGAATGGTGGTGTCTTGATTGGAATAAGCCAAGTATTGATTTCTATCTCAGTCTTAGTGCCAAGCCTATGTCGGATTGGACAGTATATAGAATTGCAGGAGATACTCTAAAAGAACTCGCAGACTAGAGGAGATGTTCCCATGAAAAAGAAAACAATTATATCTATCATATTTGCATGTATGATTATTGTAAGTGGTGTAATGTATTGGAATTATTCTAAAGACTATAATCATGTAATCAAAGAGAACTGGAATGTTTCTATTCCTTCAGATTCTCATTATTCTGAGGTATATAGTAAGGATGCTGGATCAAGTTTTAATGGAGATGGTATTCGTTATCATGTTTTTACATATGAAAATGAAGAACCTATCGAAAAGATGTTTTCCTGGAAAAGAGATCAAGGAGAAACCATCTATGATGGTAACTATCTAGGTGCAACCAATAAATGGCTGGATGAGATCAATGTACTTGCAATAAGTCGTCCTCAACACACCGATTGTGTCTATTGGTATAAGTCACATGAAGATCATAGTGAAATAATCATGCTATGGAATAAGAAAGAAAAGAGACTCTATGTTGTAGAGTCCTTCATGTAAAAGAACCTGTTCAAATGAGCAGGTCCTTTTAAAGTTCGTATTTTTCATAATCATTTCAAGTACTTCATCAGCATCTATAATGTTACCTTCGTTAGACTGTTGTCTTGAAAGAATCATTAAGTGTATAATGTTTCATGCCAAAAGAGATATCCTCCACAGCACTATTTTCAAATATAATATAATAATATTTTCATATACCATCTGCTTAATGGATCCTATTTAGTGCTATACTATTAACAAGAAATAGTGAGGAGGCATAAGTTATGGATAAAGTATTAGAATGGGCAAAAGAATTACAGAGCCTTGCACAAGCAGGACTTTTCTATGGACACGATATATATGATAAAGAGCGTTATCAGCGTATAAGAGAGATTGCAGCAGAAATGATGTTAACAAGAACAGATATACCAGCCGAAAAGATTCATGGATTATTCTGTAATGATGTAGGTTATCAAACGCCAAAAGTAGACACTCGTGCAGCTATATTCAAGGATGGAAAGATTCTTCTTGTAAAAGAAAAAGGGCAATGGTCTGTTCCTGGAGGATGGTGTGAATTTAATCTTTCTCCTGCTGATAATGTAGTGAAAGAAACTAAAGAAGAAGCAGGATTGGATGTCTGTGTTAAAAAGGTTATATCCGTACAAGATAGAGATAAGCATAACCTTCCACCTTATGCTTATGGTGTTGTAAAGATCTTCTACTTATGTGAAGTACTAGGTGGAGAGTTTATTGAAAATATAGAAACAACTGAAAGTAGATATTTTTCTAAAGAAGAACTTCCAAAATTAGCTGAACATAAATGTAACAAAGAACAAATACTGATGTGTTTTGACGCTTATCAATCTGATCATTGGACAGTAACTTTTGATTAGAAATTATATCTTTCAAATTAACACCACTAAAAAATGCAACGTTAGATTTCTAACGTTGCATTTTTCAAATATCTACATTTAGAACTTTAAGCGTTATTACTAATAAACAAAAATCACTTATTCTACCGCATCTTTACGTACATAGTGTGATGCACGCCCTTTACCTTTACGTATAATAGCACCTTCTTCTACAAGTTTCTTTAACGCAGACTCTACCGAAGAACTACCTAGACTTGGACAGTTTTCCATTGCATCTTTCTTAGTAAAGGTTCCAATTGTATTATTCACATAAGTTTTTACCACATCATAAGATGTACTTCTTTTTCCACTCTTTTCACTTATAGTTAATCTATCTTCAAATTCACGATAGCATTTCAAAATAATTCCAAGCATATATTTAATGAATGGCTTGGGATCATTTGCACCTTCATGCCATCCCAAATCTGCTTGTGCTAAAGTTTGATAATAGACTTCTTTTGTTTCAGAAATTTCTTTTTCTATACTAATATACTTACCAACTACATAATCATTTCTATACAACAATAATAATGTAAGCAATCGACTCATTCTGCCATTTCCATCATTAAAAGGATGTACACAGAGGAAATCTAAAATTACACACGGTATTAGAATCAAAGGATCAACAATTTCCTGTTCTAAAGCTCGTTGATAACTATCGCATATTTGTTCAATGGCACCTGGTGTCTCATACGGTTCTAAAGGCTTAAACAATATCCTTTTCTCTCCATTTGGTAAAACAGCATCTATCTCATTTGGAATAGTCTTATATTTTCCACCATAAGTCAATTCAGTATACTGAAGTAAATCACGATGTAACTGCAATATATAGTTTGATCTAAAAGGGATATATTCATAATTTTCATGAATCAGATTCAAAACGTTTCTATATCCTAATATTTCTTTTTCATCACGATTTCTAGGTGTTGTTTTATCTTCAACTAATTGTTGGAGACGAGATTTCGTAGTTATAATGCCTTCAATACGGTTTGAACTTTCTGTGCTTTGTACTTTAGCAACCTCAACTAAACGTTCTAACTCTACTGGTTTTTGGCGAAGATATAATTCCTGTTTCCCTTTGTATTCATGAATTTTCGCAACATAAGATAATATCTCATTATCCCATGTGCGTAAACTTAAATAACTGTAATCAAAACTTCTCATACTCTTCTCCTTTCTTTTTCTCCCAAAAAGCATCTCTTTTCTCCCAATTATATACCTGTTTTGGGAGAAAAAGAATATAATTAGGAGAAAATAACTAATATGTATCATTTAATTGTCAAAATCTATGAATTATTTAGTTGTTTTTTACTATACTTCAACATGATTATCTCCCAAAGCACATCTTTTTTCTCCCAAATTGATACCATTTTTGGGAGATAAATAATTATATTGGGAGAAAAAAATGCAACGTTAGATTTCTAACATTGCATTTTTATTTACATTAATATTTAGGTGTTAATCCTACATACATATCTTTGTAGTGTTTTGCACTCTGTTCCCAAGAGACATCTTTGTTCATATTACGAACTACCATGTCATCCCAGTATGGTCTACTTTCGAAGTAAAGTGTCTTAGCACGATTGATTGCATCATATAAAAGTCCACTTTCATATCTATCGAATGTAAATCCATTACCAGTGTTATCAAATAAGTTATAAGGCTGTACTGTATCTTTTAATCCACCAGTTTCTCTTACGATTGGTACTGAACCATATCTCATACTAATTAACTGAGTTAATCCACATGGTTCAAATCTAGATGGTACTAATAATGCATCACATCCAGCATAGATGTTATGTGCTACATTTTCATTGTAGGCAATATAAGCACAGAAGTTACCCTTATACTGGTTTTCATAATAACGGAATGCATCTTCATATTCAGCATCACCTGTACCTAATACAACAACCTGTGTATGTTCATCCATAATATGTGGAATTACATTATTTACAAGATCTAGACCCTTCTGGTTTGTCAAACGTGAAATCAAACCAATGACAATCTTATGATCATCTACTTCTAATCCTAATGATTCCTGTAAAGCTTTCTTATTTGCTTTCTTATTTTCAATAACATTCGTACTATCATATGGCGCAGCTAATAGTTTATCCGTTGCTGGATTCCAGATATCTGTATCGATACCATTTACGATACCTACAAGCTTGTTATGATGATATCTTAAGTGTTCTTCAAGACCTTCACCATATTCTTCAGTCTGGATTTCACCAGCATATGTATTACTTACTGTAGTTACAACATTACTATAAGTAATACCACCCTTTAACATATTCGCATCCAACCAATTCTGTGTGAGGCAGTCTTTATTAAATACATAATCAGGAAGTCCTGACCAGTA
>ULMK01047538.1_pt1 | contig 19755 bp, 20 predicted proteins | sample 1951621 | NCBI WGS metagenome assembly ULMK01 (sample SAMEA4835547, study PRJEB28245) | human gut metagenome | biome: gut microbiome; material: fecal sample | place: Denmark | collected 2008
CATCAGGAACAGCATTTTTGGCAATAGCGGGTCCTGTCGGCTGGACAATCAGCGGAGCAACTTTACTTGCTTCAATCGCTTTATTTGCAAATAAGAAGATAAAATTGAATAAAGAGAAAAAAGAAGAGATAGAGGCAGTATTACGTAATGTTGAATCCGTTAGTGAAGTAAATGTCAAAATGCAGTCATTATTAGATAAAACAGACAAATTAAGAAATATGCTGAATGGTCAGTATGGAAAGAGTATGTCTTACTATGGAAAAAACTTTATGGAAATAGCAGATGAAGGGCAAATGTTATTGGGAACACTTGTGAATAATGCAAAATCTTTAGCAGTAACGCTAGGTGAAACTGTGGAGGAAAAAAGCAAATGACAGAAGCTAAAAAGACTATTAAAAGTGGGCAAGAACAAGCCGTTGCTTCCTGGATTAATTATCTGAATCAGGTACGATTAGACAGATTGATGGAGACATTACAGAAAGAAAAATCAAATCTGAACGAAGCGATGTCCACCATTAGTGAAACACTTAAAACTATTAGTAGAGACATAGTGAATAATGGAAAAGGACGAGGCGGTCAATATGGAATGCACGGATTCATTGCTGAGGTTGCAGAGTGTGGTATCGGAAATGCCAGAGAGCAGATAGAGGGAAAAACTCCTATTTATGAATGGATCAATGATAATGGTCCTGAAGATTTAAGAAGGGGTGCAACATTGATTCAGCAGAAATTCGTTAATGCTGGTGGACATTTATCATTGCAAGCAATTCATATGCATTTAAATTATTATCCTGACTTTCTAGATAATGGAGGAGTATATCAGATTCCGGAAGACCATTATGAGAAGATAAAATGATTACTTTCAATTTCAGAAAAGGAAGCTAATAAAATGCCTACATCAACAGGTGAATTTTCTATGAAACAGTGGAAAGAAGTGCATGATTTTTTTGAAAGTGGAGATATTCCGCTTGATAGGGTAGAGCCATCTAAATTGAGGTATGATGAAGTTCAGAAAGATTCATATGAACAGACTTTTTCAAAAGAAAAAGATAATCTGAAACAACAAAATCAGAAAAGAAAAGAACAGGCATATATCAAGAGTAAGCCTACATTCGCTGAAGGAGCGAAAACTACAGCAACAGCGGCTACAATTGAAGGTACAATGTCATTGTGTATGGCAATCGCTGAGAAGAAAAAAGATGGTAGGAAGGTTAGTGAGTTTAGTGAAGGCGATTGGAAAGATATTGTCGGAAGTGCAGGGAAGGGCACATTAAAAGGAAGTATCAGAGGTGCGTCAATTTACACATTAACTAATTTTACAGCGACACCTGCTGCTGTTGCCAGTGCTATTGTAACTGCTTCATTTGGAATTGCAGAACAGGCACATCAGTTAAGGCTGGGAAAAGTAGATGAACAGCGATTTATTGAGAATTCTGAAATGCTATGTCTGGATGCATCAGTTAGTGCGCTTTCTTCATTTGCAGGTCAGGTATTGATACCGGTACCTATTCTTGGTGCAGTGGTTGGAAATACTGTAGGAACTATGATGTATCAGATTGCAAAAGAAAATTTATCAACACGTGAACAAAAGATTTTTGAAGGATATCTAAACTCAGTTTGTCAGGTGGATATGGCATTACAGGAGAAGTATCAGAAATTTGTAAATGAAATAGGCAAGGATACACAGTTGTTTATGAATTTATTGGATAGAGCTTTTGCACCAGATATTCGCAGGGCATTTCAAGGATCAGTCGATTTGGCAAAATCATGCGGTGTTCCTGTAGACGAGATATTAGATAGTAAAGAAAAAACAACATCGTATTTTATGAATTAAAAGAGCATTAGTATTCATAGAAAGGATTGAATATATGTCCTTGTGGAAAGGGCAAAGTTGTGAAGGAACATGATATTTGGATTCAGTGCGAAGAATGTAGTAAAAAATTAGGCTTGATACCTCAAAAGGGGTAAGATCGTGGACATTGGAGGAAAATAAAGAATGAGAAAAATTAGGTATTGGTTATTAAATACATTTTGCAAGAATGAATTGTTAGAAATTCATGACCGCTATTCACGTAAAGTAAAGCAGATTGAATATGATACAAAAAAGCAGATTGAATATGATACAAATAAGAAAAAACAAGATATCGATATTGTTCATAGAATTTTATCTGAAAAGAATAAAGTGATAGTTGGAGAAGCCTATAATAAAAATGGTGAACATGTATTTGTAGTTCAACGCATTTATGGAGACAGTATTGATTTTATGTTATACGGTAGCAGATACACGGCTGTGTGTAATCATCCTAGAATAATGGCAACATATAACAATTTTTATGATGATAAACCATATATAAAAATTGAGGATATTCTTGTTGAAGATAATAATGTCGGAAATGGCTCAATTTTGATGACTTTTTTTATAGAATATTGCAAAAGATTTACAGATGCAAAAAAAATAACAGGTTGGTTATCACCTGTTGACAGTGGTCACTTTGCTCGGTCTACCCATTTTTATGAAAAACATGGATTTGAGGTCGAGTTAAATGAAGAAGGTGATTCAGGTGGCATTGAATATCAGCTGAGGGAGGTGAGGGGATAGTGGAAAAATGCTCAGATTTCAAGAGTTGCATACAGAACAAATATGCAATTTATTTGCTAAGGCAAGTATCTGATTTTGTAAATAAGAACTATGATGGGTAGAGGTTTCATACATTGAATGTAATGTCTATTTGTGATCAGAACACACATTCATTTTAAGTAAAATTACAAATTTCGGAGGAATGCAAAATGAATACATACACATTAAAATGTCCCAATTGCGATGGGAATTTAGAAGTTGAAGATAGTTTAGATACTTTTTTCTGCCAATATTGTGGTTGCAAAATTATTATTGATGGACAAAGCGATGCTGCTTATCGAGCCAAAGCAAGAATTAAAGGTATGGAACACGATGAGCAAATGGCAGACAAAAAATATGAACATGAAAGATATAAAATAGACCAGAAGAATAAACATGAACATTCAAAAATTAAAGTTGATATAATTATTGCTGTCGCTTGTGTGGTAGGATTCTTAGTACTCTTTGGAGGCTATTTTCGAAATTCAATAAAGCAAGAAGAAGAACTACAGCAATTGGTTGATGATATTATGATTGACATTGATAATGAAGACTTTGATACCGCATATATTAAAGCTCAATCTATTAAATACACTGCCGATTGGAGTAGTGACATAGAGGATAAATGGGATAATACTAGAAAAGAAGTGATTAATCAAATAATTGAAGCCGAAAAAGAAGTAACTGGAAAATCAAGTCATAAGCCAGAAAAAGACGGATGGTTTGATGGTTGGTTCGACTAATTTCGTTTAGATAAGTTGCTTTTCAAAACCAGTATGCTATACTCCCATCTTTGACACTTGTTAGACTATAAAACGGCCACACCTCCTGTAAACACGAGGCTTGTGACCGTTTTTTTTTTGTATTGATATGTACTATATTTTTATAATGGCTCAGTTGTCAAGATGTTCCTTTTTTTAGAACATAGAAGAGCTAGTTTTCGAAAATTAAATTAATGTTGTTGCATCCTCAATTTAGTGGTAAAATTGTATGTGTATAAGATTCGTGGCAATGAGGAGGAACGGTACATATGAGCATATTAGGGAATATATTCTGGTTTATTTGTGGTGGATTTCTGAGTGGATTGTCTTGGCTTATTGCCGGTGTACTATGGTGCGTATCAATTATAGGCATTCCGATTGGTATACAATGCTTTAAATTTGCCGGATTAGCGTTTTGGCCATTTGGAAAAGACATCGTATATGGTGGTGGTGCTGTGAGTTTGCTTGCCAACATTGTTTGGTTGATTGTATCCGGAATCCCTATGGCGGTGGGAAATGTGGCTGTTGGAATAATTTGTTACATTACAATTATAGGAATACCGTTTGGAAAACAATTCTTTAAGATAGCAAAATTATCGCTAATGCCATTTGGAGCAGAAGTCAGATGATTTGTGACTGTTGGATAAATACAAGACGAGACGAAAAGGAGGAACGTGTGATAATTAATCTGGATTATCATGCAAATGGAAAATGCCAAAAGTATCAAATAAAAAGAATAAGAATGTATATTTTAGAAAAAGAGAAGAACTAAAGCTTACGAGGGAACAGGCAAGTGAGTTGCTTGAATCAATTCCGCCGGAACGAATTGAGAAAATAGAAAATGAAAGGGTAGAACCACATCCGGAAGAAATATTAATTATGGCTGAAAAATATAAATCCCCTGAAATGTGCAATTACTACTGCTCCAATCAATGTGCGATTGGTCAGCAGTATGTACCGGAGGTAAAGTTACAGGACCTTTCAAAAATTATTTTAAAAATGGTGGATTCCTTAAACACTGTTCAAGATAACCAGCGCAGATTGATAAATATAACAGCGGATGGAATCATCGATGATACAGAGATTGATGATTTTATAAAGATTCAGAATGAGTTGGAAAAAATTTCAATTACAGTTGAAGCCTTGCAGCTTTGGTCGGAGCAGATGGTTGCAAATGGCGCAATCAATATGGAAAAATATGAGAAATTGAAAAATAGATAATAATGTAGTTTTGCGGCGTTCTTTTCCTATATGGAAGAGGACGCTATTATTTTGCTCTTTTCAGTGAAATAACCAAGTTATCTTACTGATTTGTTCATTTAAATTTTGTTTGTACTGTTTTATCATTTAGGTATGAAAACAAGAGAGGGGCGAGACAAAAAATGAGCGTGAAAGAAAGAATCATTTTACTCAGACTCTTGGAAATGGGAAAAAGTCGACCTGAGTTTCTGGAGGAAATTGGCGTGGCTATCTCAGTAAAAGAAAAAAATGGTAATTCGGAAATTAAGGAAAATAGTTGCAGCAAGGAGGAGAAATGATATGAAAAAGTACACATCAAAGGAGATATTAGAAAATCTTAATGAGCAAGGAATTTTAACAAGAAACGATTACACATTTGTTGAATATGTGGATCAACTTATGAAATTTCAAGAGGCAACAGCAAAACTTGTAATTGGAAAAGAAAATGCCCACCTAGTTAGAATGACAGAGGTGATAAGTCGTTGTGAAGCAATAGCTAGAGAAAAGAATCTTTATTATGATTCAAAGGTGACGGAAGGGCTTAGAGCCTTAAGGTTAATCAGCAAGGAAATTGCAGTTGCCATGGCAGGGAAGCGTGGAGAAGACAGAGTGGCCAATACATATCAATATGTAACCAGACCAGACGCTAGATTTTTTAGGAATGTGTTTGTTAGTGACGGTGTTGAGCAAACGGAGATTGATTCGGTAGTTCTTACAAAAAATGGTTTTATCATTCTTGAGATTAAAAACGCAAAAGAAGATATTACGCTTGCTCCGGATGGAAGAATTCTTTTTAATAATTCTTCTTGTTATCATGATATCAGTATTGGTGAAAAGATGGACAAGAAGAGGAGACTTTTGAAAAAACGTCTCGAAGAAGAATTTGCTAATAGAGGAATTGAGAAAGAAGTGAAAATGGATAGCCTTCTTGTATTTTCTACTCCCAAAGGAGTAAGAATTCAGGTACATGACCAGTTTAAACAGGAAAACTATTGCTTTAGAGGTTCACTCTTTAATAGAATTGATGGATTTCAGTCTTCAGTTCAGTACACCGATGAGGAACTTGCTGTGATGGATGAAATGCTTCAGCACATAGAAACTGAGCAGAAAAGATTTGCACCTAAATTCAATCCGGAAGAAGTTAAGAGGGAATTTGCTGTGGCATATGAAGAACTTACATATGTACCGGAAGCGGAGAGCAAAGTCGTTGAAAATAGAGAACAAGTTAAGGAAAAGTCGACATTTGCTGGGTGGATTAAGAGGTATTCCTACCAAGCTGCCGCTGCTGGATTAGTAGTTGTATCGGGAGTTGCACTAGGAGTAGTTTCGAAAATATGGAAATAGCTCGGTGTTTTTTCTGAAACTGTTGAAATAAAAGGGTTATTTTACTGAAATGTTCATGGAGTTTTGGTGAGGAGAGAGGTAGAATTAAGTCATAAGGAACAGAAAAACTATATTGATTTGCGAGGAGGTGGTTCAAGTGAAGATAGTAAAAAGTGTTTTTCTGGGAGGGGCGGGAATAGTTGTGTGTTTCTTTGCACTAGTGCTTATTACAGCATGGATTTAGATAACAGGAGGATAAGATGAAAGGATTTAAAGTGTTTAGAGAAGTTATCGCAGTTGTACTTGTTTTGGCAGTTGTGTTTGCTGCCGGTTACTACACTGCAAAGAATACGAACGGGTCTAAAGAAGATGTTGCAGAAAAGTCTGCTGGCTTAGAATTGCCGGGAGAATCAGAAAAAAGAGTTGTTACGGTAGAGGAGGTCAAATCTAAACTTACAGAGATGGCGGAACTTACAACATATTGTGGAGAGTATACAGTGACACTTGGAAAGGATGAGACAAGATATTTTCTCGATGACATTAAAGTCCTTGGGACCACCAATTCTATCACGATTACTGCCAGTGGGATGGTAAAGGTTGGATATGACATGGATAAAATAGTTGTCAAAGTTGGCGATGACAAGATTTATATTAAACTTCCGGAAGCACAACTAAATGACAATTATGTAATCTGGGATACGGTATCTTGCTCCGAGTCGAATAATATTCTCAACCCGATTGAATTCTCTCAGTATCAGGAGATAGTGGAGGAGATTGAGACTAAAGGACTTGTTGATGTTGAGTCGAAAGGCATTTACCATAGTGCTAGTGAAAATGCCAAAATGGTTATGGATAGCTTTTTGGCAGAGTTTGAAAATTATGAAATCGTATATATGTAAAGAGACTTTACACTACTAATGAATGGAAAGGTTACGGAAAGCAGAATTATTACTGGAATGAGTATAGGATTGAAGGGGACCAAGTTGTTAAGTATAGATGCCATAGACAGAAGTTTTTTGATGGCCATGAAAACAATTGGGAAGAGGATGAAAATGAGGAAGAATCATGGGCTCTTGATGATCCCAACATGCCTGATTGGCTCAGACAGTATATTTAATTAAGAATTGGAGGAATGAATTATGGCAAGTTACAAAGTTATTTTTGATGGCGAAGAGGAAGATGAGATTTTTTCAACAGAGGAAGAGGCTGAAGAATATGCATTATATCTTCAATCGTGTGAAAGAACAGGTGCAGAAACGCTTCATTGGTCAAATCCAGGAGATTATGATTACGACGAAGACGAGTTCGAATGTTCAGATTATGAAATTGTAGAGGTGTAAGTGCTGAAATAGAGCGTGAGTATATTGAGAGACTTAAATGTGATACGAGGAGGTGTTTGTATGGAATTTGATTTTGACAAATGGATGGGTGTACTTGACGAAGATAATAAAGCAGATGAATATTATGCTGATGATGAAGCGTATATGTATTGTGACGAATGTGATAATCTAATGGTGCCAACGGGTGATGGTGAATATAAGTGTCCCGTATGTGGTTGCACAGAGGGCAGCTTATAGTAGTCAGGGTAATGAAAATACAGATGTGACCAGATTGTGATAGCGCATATGATGAATATAAATATTGTAGATGCCCATATTGTTTAGGAGAATTAGAGTGTGAAGTGGGTGGAAAAAATCAAGCATTGTCCAGAGTGAGGGAGATTATGTGTTTGGATGATTGGGATAATCATTGGGAATGTGTACAACAATGATTTTTGTAGAGGAAGGTGTTGCCCATGTTGATGGAAGTGTATTATAGACATTATAGAGAGAATTGTCGGGAAAAATATTGGGAAATGGAAGAAAAATCCATGCCTTATATGATTTTGTTTCCGAGTGTAACTGAAATGCATGACTTCATGGAGGTGTTACAAAAGGATGGTTTACATTGTGTGGCATCCAATCACTCATACTGTGGACTTTTGGTAAACTTGGATTTGAAACGCTATGGAGTGATTCATAGAGCATGTCAGTTTTCTTGCGTGGAAAAACGTAGTTATACACCTGAGGAGTTCAGAAAAGAGGTGTATGAACCATGGAAAAACAGAGAAACCGAAAACCAATAAAATGAAATTAGAAAATGTAGTCTGAGTGAAATAAAGGAGGTTACATAATGCAATATCAAATTAATGGTCAATATCATAATGTAGATATTGAACTGGAAAAAGTGAAGCTATCTGCAATCATTTCCTGTTATGATCACTTTAAGTCAACTAACAATTATGATCAAGCCATTGCTTTCCTTATGATGAAAATAATCGATAGCGATTATGATTCTGCGGACGAGATTAACATTACATCAGAAACTGTTAGCAACTTCATAGATGAATATATTAGGATCTATCCTACAGTTAAAGAAAAGTGGGATAATCTTGATTCAAATTTGCCTAAAAATGAGCGTTTCTTCAAAGCAGTTGCCAGTGATGCTGAAAAACTTGATAAAACCATACAAGAGCTTACAAAACCTATCATTGATGTATGCAAGACAGGAATTTCTCAAGCATTAACAAATCTCGCAGATTACATATTGGAGAGTTTTGATGCAGTTCAAATTGCTTCTAATATTTCAAAAGCATTAGTAGCTGCTATTCCGAGTAAAGAGAAACAAAAAAAAATAGTTGTTGCTTTACAGCAATGGGGTAACTACGGGTGGTGTCTTATTGATTGGGCTTCAATGGATTTATATCATAACGCTCCAAGTTCTGTGCAAGAAGCTGATGAATTGTCAATGGAGTACTGTTCAGAAGAGGAAGTATCAAATTTAATAAATGGACTTAAAGGAAAAGTTGATAACAAAACCGAATTTGAAGAAGCTGTTGTGTCGTACAAAAATCAATGTTATACTGCTTGTGCAATGATTTTATTTGCAACAATTGATTCTGTCATGATACGACTTCAGGAGTATAAAGAAAAAAATTGGCGAATGTTACCGAGAGAATACGCTGAAAATCTAAAAAATAATTCTGATGAAAAATCTTTTCTCCGAACTGCTTCATACCTCGCCATGTTGAATGCAATAACAACAATTTATAAAAAAGGAAATGACTTTACAAATGAAGACACTGAAATGCTGAACAGAAATTTTGTGGATCACGGAATGAATACAAGAAAAGTCACACAAATTGATTGCATTAAACTGTTTTTGATTATCGATAATCTGTTTTATTTCATGGAAGAGTACGGTTGGTCATATAAATCAGCTAAATATACTAAGAAGGAGCAATAGCAATGAAAGTAAAATGTCCAAGATGTGGTTCAAATAATGTATGTGAGATTTTATATGGAATGCCGACAGGTGAAGCCTTTGAGTTGGCGGAGCAAGGGAAACTTATACTTGGAGGTTGTGATATTATTATAGATGATTTACCACAACCGGATTATGGTTGTCTTGACTGCAAATTTGAATGGGCACCGGAAATGCTTCTACCATCTGATATAGTAAAAATTCGTTTCAAGGTATGGACTTCTACAGAATGTAGTGGCGAATCACAGAAATATATGATATATGAAATGTTTCAGGATGGTTTGATACGGATTTACCAGTATATCGGCAAATCAAGAAAGGCTGTTACAAAGAAAACGAAGCAAACTGATGCGAATGAAGTTAGTAAATTGTCGGCTGCTTTGCAGAAAGAATTGAAAACTCCATTTGCTGCAAGGGAGAGAAGAGAGGGAGAAAGTGCGTTCAACCTGCAAATTACATATATCGATTGGCGAAAGATTGTTGTTGATTCGGAGGATGATATGGCAGGCGAATTTTGGAATTTGATGAAGTGTTTTGTAGAGAAACTGTAAAAATGAATTTGAAATCACACTTGGCAAGAATGATTGGTACAAATTAGATGCTTATGAGGAGATTGTCCATGACTGATTGTCTCCTGTGAAAATTGATATTGATTTAGTACAAGCTTTGAGTGAGGAGAGATTGTATGAAGATTATTTGGGGTGATAGATGAAGTTGCTGCATTCGAAAAAAATATAGAAGAAATCCACAAAGTACCGCGCTTACGGTGGCTGCACTTTGTAGAATGGAAATAAATGTCAGCAAGAGTGATGCGCGCGGATTTTTTTGTTGATATTATTCCGATAATAGAATATAATATATTTATTATGGAGGTTTCGAGTATGGAGTATTTAACAGCAACAGAACTCTCAAAGGTATGGAATATTTCTTCTAGAAGAATAGGGGTTTTATGCACAGAAGGAAGAGTTGAAGGTGCGATTAAAAAAGGAAAAATGTGGTTAATTCCTGATGCTGCACAGAAACCAGCGGATGCAAGGTATAAGAAAAATAAGCATAATGCATAGAGAAGAAGAGGGAGGCAACTGGAATTGGAAATAATAGATAATGTCAACAAGACACTGAAAGAAGATTTGACAACTGAAATACATAAAGGGAGTAAAGTCTCTATTGCTGCAGCCTGCTTTTCTATTTATGCGTTTGCTGAATTAAAGAAAGAACTTAAAAATGTGGATGAATTGCGCTTTATTTTTACATCACCCACATTCGTTAAAGAAAAAGCAAAACGCGAAAAGAGGGAGTTTTATATACCAAGACAGGAACGTGAGAAAAATCTGTTTGGTTCGGAGTTTGAAGTTAAGCTTCGCAATGAGATGACACAGAAGGCTATTGCAAAGGAATGTGCAGAGTGGATTCGTAAAAAGGCAGTATTCAAGTCAAATGTGACAAATGAAAATATGATGGGATTTATTAATGTAGACGATAAGAATTATATGCCATTAAGCGGATTTACAACAGTAGATTTAGGCTGTGAACGTGGAAATAATGCTTATTATATGGTTCAGAAATCAGAAGCACCAATGAGCACGGCATACTTGCAATTATTTGAACAGATATGGAACGATGCATCAAAACTTCAGGAAGTGACAGATGAAGTGATAGAGAATATCACAACTGTTTATAATGAAAATTCCCCGGATTATCTGTATTTTGTAACACTATACAACATTTTCAATGAATTTCTTGAAGATGTATCAGAGGATGTACTGCCAAACGAGGCAACAGGCTTTAAAGAAAGCAAAATATGGGGGATGCTCTATAATTTTCAGAAGGATGCTGCGTTAGCAATTATCAATAAGCTGGAGAAGTATAACGGATGCATCCTGGCAGATTCAGTGGGTTTAGGAAAAACATTCACTGCATTGTCTGTAATAAAGTATTACGAGAACAGAAATAAATCTGTACTTGTGTTATGTCCTAAGAAATTGGCGAACAACTGGAATACATATAAGTATAATTACATTAATAATCCGATTGCAGCCGATCGGATGCGTTATGATGTCCTGTTTCATACAGACTTAAGCAGAGAGTCAGGAAATTCCAATGGTATGGATCTGGATATGGTAAACTGGGGAAATTATGATTTGGTGGTAATTGATGAATCACATAACTTCCGTAATGGCGGAAAAATATCTGGTGAGGATGAAAAAGAGAACAGATATCTGAAGCTTCTTAATAAGGTTATACGCAAGGGGGTTAAGACAAAGGTACTTATGTTGTCTGCTACACCGGTAAATAATCGCTTTGTAGATTTGAAGAATCAGATTGCCCTTGCTTATGAAGGAGAAAGTCAGCTGCTGGACGAAAAGCTGAATACACATAAGAGTATTGATGATATTTTCAAGCAGGCACAGACTGCCTTTAATACATGGAGTAAATGGGAACCGGAGGATAGAACTACAAGCAAACTTTTAAGAATGCTAGATTTTGACTTTTTTGAACTGCTTGATAGTGTGACGATTGCACGTTCAAGAAAGCATATTCAGAAATATTATGATACATCAGATATAGGAACATTTCCAAAAAGAAATCCACCTATATCAAAAAGACCGGGCTTGACAGATTTAAGCAAGGCAATCAATTACAATGAGATATTTGAACAGCTGAATCTGCTTAGATTATGTATATATACACCAACGGATTATATCCTGCCAAGTAAATTAGCAAAATATAAAGATGTGTATGATTCAAACCATGTAAAGGGAGGTCTTACACAGTCTGGTCGAGAGCAGGGAATCAGAAGATTGATGTCAATAAACCTTATGAAGCGAATGGAAAGTTCAGTATATTCCTTCAGACTGACATTAAAACGTATCAACGATCTTATTACCGATACCATAAAGAGCATTGCAGATTTTGAACATGGCTATAATAAATCCTCATTGAATTTGAATGACATAACAAATATGGATTTAGATGGGGATGACCAGAATGATGATGTGTTTGCAATTGGAAAGAAAGTAAGAATAGACATTGCAGATATGGATTATAAGTCATGGAGACGCGAGCTGGAAAGAGATAAGGAAATACTGGATTTGCTTCTTGCGATGATTGCAGATATAACACCTGCTCATGATAGCAAATTGCAGACCTTATTTGATGTTATAGATGAAAAGCAGGAACATCCTATCAATACCGGTAATAAGAAAATAATCATATTTACTGCTTTTGCAGATACAGCGAATTATCTGTATGACACAGTAAGTGTGTATGTGAAGAAAAAATATGGGTTGGACACAGCAATTATTACCGGATCGGTTGATGGAAAGACCACAATCAAAGGGTTGAAAACGGACTTAAATACAGTATTAACATGCTTCTCTCCGGTATCCAAGGGAAAAAGTTTGTTATTACCGGATGAAAAAGCAGAAATAGATATACTGATAGCAACAGATTGTATATCAGAGGGTCAGAACCTGCAGGACTGTGATTATCTAATTAATTATGATATACATTGGAATCCGGTGCGTATTATCCAGAGATTTGGACGAATAGACCGAATCGGAAGTAAGAATGAATGTATTCAGCTTGTAAACTTTTGGCCTGATATTACATTGGATGAATATATTAATCTGAAAGCCAGAGTAGAAACCCGAATGAAAATCGTTGATATGACTGCTACGGGAGATGATAATGTTCTTAGCCCGGAGGAAAAGGGAGATTTAGAGTATCGAAAACAGCAGCTCAAGAGATTACAGGAGGAAGTGGTAGACATTGAAGATATGTCATCCGGAATATCTATTATGGATCTTGGATTGAATGAGTTCAGACTGGATTTACTTGATTATATTAAGACGCATCCCGAGATTGAAAAGGCACCGCATGGAATGAATGCAGTGGTGAAAGCAACGGAAGAATTGCCGGCTGGTGTAATATTTGTACTTAGAAATATAAAGAATGAGATAAATATTAACAGTCAGAACAGGCTGCATCCATTCTATATGGTATATATGTCAGAAGAAGGAGAGGTGATCATAGATCATCTTTCACCCAAGGAAATGCTGGATTCATTCAGGCTTTTATGTAAAGGTAAAAAGGAACCAGATAAAGAATTATGTACCCAATTCAATGATGAAACAGACGATGGTCGGAGAATGGAAAGATATTCGGAGTTACTTGGAGATGCTATTGCTTCCATCATTGAAGTGAAAGATGAGAGTGAGCTAGATAGTTTTCTGAGTGGTAAGCAGATGAGCTTTTTATCTGAGACAATAAGTGGATTAGATGATTTTGAGCTGATAAGTTTTCTTGTCATAAAGTAGGGAGGTGTTTATATGTTTGATTTGCCTAAAACATCTGAGATTAGGAAGCCATTACATAAAAAACTTATCTATGAGAAATATGCAGCAGAATTAACAGGAAATAAAAAGGATAGGTTTGATACTGATATAAGCAGAATGATTATTACAAATGAAATATCAGAAGTGTCTGTGAATATTAAGGCAACGGAAGAGGTATCTTCAATATTTGTTCTTCAGGTGGAACTGAAAACGAAAGAGTATGATGATAAAAATATTGTCATGATATCAAAACTTTTTGGACAAAAGCTGCTGATTATACTTCATTATGAAAATAAGTATCAACTTGCAATATATGAGACACGCCTGCTGAAATCGGACTGGAAGAATGAAGAAGAAATTTTGTTAAAACTCACTGGTCTTGACTTAGGAAGTGTGTGGGATAATTTTGTTACACAGGTATCAGGCATTAATGTGCAGGATGGAAATACACTGGTAGAACAGATAAATGTGGAGGCTGAAAAAGAAAAACTCCGAAAGAAAATTGCTGATTTGGAGATCAAGGCTCGCAAAGAAGTACAATCAAAGAAAAAATTTGAGATGGTTCAGCGTGTTAATCTGTATAAAGAAAGGCTTAAGGATATGCAATGAAGAAAAAACAGTTAATATGGATAGGAATAGTTACTATTCTGATAGCTATATTTTTAGCATTCGGTTTAAATGTATTATTTAAAGTGCATACAGATGGTATTTTTTCAGCAGAGTGGGAAGCCGGAGATGCATTAAATTATGTAGCAAGCATATTTGGTGCAGTTGGTACTATTATATTAGGCTATGTTGCATATAAGCAAAATGACAGATTACAAGAAATGGAGAACAATAATTATATTGCAAATTATAGTAGTATGGTACTGATGAATAATATATACATAAAGCAAGATGCGGATATTCCGGTTAATTGGGAAATACATTCTGAACAAATGATTAAAGATAAAGCTTGGAATGAAAATATATCATACGTTGGGTATAAATTTATTTTTAATGGGACAAGTATAGGAAATAGTATACCAGTATTAATACATATAAAAGATTGTAACATATTTTGTAGTGATAAGAGCAATAAGAATATGAGTAGCCATTTGTTTGGGGAAAATTACTCGAATGCATACTCTAGAATTGCAATCCATCAGGATGGGAAGATAAAATTTGGAATGACATATGTTATAGATGCAAAAAAGCGTGTTGAGTTCGAAGATGCAATAAAGCAGAGTGCATACAACGTAATCGTAGAAATAGTATTTGATATTGTCACAGATAAAGGTGTAGTTACTCAATGCAAGTGCATTTCAGATTGTTACGGTAAAAACTGTGCAAATCAAATTACATGGGAGGATAAAGATCCGAAGGTGTTCTTTTATGGACACAATGTAGCAAATATTAATGAATTAAAGATAGCAGGAGAGGAAGAAAATCATGGATAAATTGAAAATGCAAACAGAAAACATAGCAGATAAAAATTTTGAGATGCTTTCAAAAATGTTTCCGAATGCACTTACGGAGACGATTACAGGCTATGATGATGACGGAAAACCAATTGTAGAGCGAGCAATTGATGCAGATGTGCTGAGGCAGGAAATATCATGTAAGGTTGTAGAGGGAAAGGATGAAAGATATCAGTTTACTTGGCCGGATAAGAAGAAGGCGGTATTGCTAGCCAATACACCGATTGATAAAACACTTCGTCCATGCAGGGAAGAAAGTGTGGACTTTGATAATACAGAGAATCTTTATATTGAAGGCGATAATTTTGAGGTTTTGAAGTTGCTTCATGAAACATATCTGGGAAAAGTAAAAATGATATATATAGATCCTCCATATAACACCGGAAATGATTTTGTGTATGAAGATGATTTCACACAAAGTATGGATGAGTATCGGGAAAATAGTGGGCAATTTGATGATGATGGCAATCGTTTGGTTAAGAATATGGATAGCAATGGGCGGTTTCATACAGATTGGCTCAATATGATTTATCCAAGGATAAAATTGGCTAAGGATTTGCTTACAGAAGATGGAGTAATTTTCATTTCAATTGATGATAATGAACAAGAAAATTTAAAGAAATGTTGTGATGAAATATTTGGTGAGAAAAACTTTATAGCGGAATTAGTCTGGGAAAAGAAAAAAAAGGGAGCTTTCTTAAATAAACACTATATCAATATGAAAGAATATATATTGGTTTATTCAAAACGTGCAAATTTATTTGCGGGGCTTGTAGGTGAAATTAATTCAGAAGAAGGAACATATCCATGCATAAAAACTACGAATGCAAGGGGAATTAGAATTTTGAAAAAGGGTACACCAAGTAAATATAAAGAGTCAGACTATATAATAAAAGCAAATACGAGAATAAGCTCTGGAAATATGGAATTAATTTATTTAGATGATATGATTGTAAAAAATGGAGAGTTACAGAATAATGTTAGAGTTGATAGTAATTGGATTTATGGACAGGATGCATTAGATGATTTTGCAAAAAAAGGGCTAATATATATTACACAAGACAATTATATTCGTCGAATTGTTAATGATGAAAGAGTTAAGATGCTTAAAGATTTATTGGCAAGAGTTGGAAATGATGGAAAGTCATTAAAAAATTTTGAATATGATAAAAATCTTAATAATGGAGGGTGGGGAACTAATGAAGATGCCAATGATGAATTACATTTATTATTAGGCCAACAGTATTTATTTGATTTTTCAAAACCAAGTAGGCTTATTGCAAAATTGATTCAATCTGTATCGGATAAGGAGTGTATAGTGTGTGATTTCTTCTCGGGTTCTGCTACAACAGCTCATGCTGTAATGCAGCTAAATGCAAAGGATAATGGAAATCGTAAATATGTAATGATTCAATTGCCAGAAGAGACGGATGAACAGAGCGAAGCTCATAAAGCAGGATACAAAAACATATGTGAAATTGGAAAGGAACGTATTAGAAGAGCTACCCAAAAGATTGCAGATGAAAATCCAGAAGTAAAATTTGATGGCGGCTTTCGAGTGCTAAAATGTGACAGTAGCAACATGAAAGATGTTTACTACAATCCGTCCGAAACTCAGCAATCATTATTTGATACATATGCTGATAATATCAAAGAAGACCGAACACCAGAAGACTTATTATTCCAGGTTATGCTTGATTTAGGTGTATTACTTTCAAGTAAGATTGAAAAAACAACAATAGCAGGAAAACAGGTGTTTAATGTAGCAGATGGTTTCCTGATAGCTTGTTTTGATAATGATGTGACGGAAGAGACTGTGAAGGCTGTTGCAGAGAAAAAGCCTTATTACGCAGTATTCAGAGATAGTTCAATGGCAAATGATAGTGTTGCAACCAACTTTGATCAGATATTTGCATCAATAAGTCCGGATACAGTAAGGAAGGTGCTGTAATATGAAATTTAATTTTAAAATACAACAGTACCAAACAGATGCTGTTGATAGCGTAGTAAACTGTTTTAAGGGACAACCATATATAGACAATGTATCTTACCGCAGAGATATAGGAAATAAGAGAGAGATGCAGACTTATTCGCAGATGTCATTTGTGAATAATTATGAGCAGGAAACATTGGATTTTACAGATGATTTCGATGAGTCGGGATTTAAGAATGAGAATCTGTTGATTTCGCCGGATATGGTTTTGTCAAATATAAAAGAAGTACAGCAGAATAATAATGTTATGATATCGGATTCTCTTGTTGACAGTATGGGAGCCTGTTCTTTGGATGTTGAGATGGAGACCGGTACTGGTAAGACATATGTTTATATAAAGACAATGTTTGAATTGAATAAGCGTTATGGTTGGTCAAAGTTTATTGTAGTGGTTCCATCTATTGCAATAAGAGAAGGTGTTAAGAAATCTTTTGAAATAACACAGGATCATTTTATGGAACATTATGGAAAAAAAGCCAGATTTTTTGTATATAACAGCAGTAATCTGAATCAGCTTGATTCATTTTCAAGTAATGCCGGAATAAATGTTATGATTATCAATATGCAGGCATTTAATACATCCATGAAAGAGGGCGGCAAAAGCAAAGAAGCCCGTATTATTTATGATAAGCGTGACGAGTTTGGAAGCAGACGCCCGATAGATGTTATAAAAGCAAATAATCCGATTATTATATTAGATGAGCCTCAGAAGATGGGCGGAGATGCGACGCAGAAAGCACTTAAAAACTTTAATCCATTGTTTACATTGAATTATTCGGCTACACATGCAAAACATCATAATCTTGTATATGCACTGGATGCGGTGGACGCATATAATCAGCATCTGGTTAAGAAAATTGAGGTTAAGGGATTTCAGGTAAAGAACTTCCGTGGTACGGATCATTATCTATATCTGGAGGATATCATTATATCTCCGAAACATGCACCGAGAGCCAGAATCGAGTATGAAAAGGACTACAAGACAAAAGGCATTAACCATGAGTCCCGGATTTTTGATGTGGATGATAATTTGTATGAAATATCAAATGAGATGGAGCAGTATAAAGGATACCGTGTATCTGAGATTAATCCAATTGCAGGAACTGTTACATTCACAAATGGAGAAGTAATTCATAGAGGTGATGTGGTAGGTGATGTGTCTGAGAAGGATATGCGCCGAGTACAGATCAGGGAGACAATAAAGTCTCATCTGGAGAAGGAAGAGGAACTTTTTAATAGAGGCATCAAAACCTTATCATTGTTCTTCATTGATGAAGTGGCAAAGTATCGCCAGTATGATGAAGACGGCGAAGAAATCCTCGGAGAATATGGTCAGATATTTGAACAGGAATATAACGATATTTTGAACGAATATATTACTGTTTTTGATACGCCATACCAGAAGTACTTAAAGGGGATTGATGTAAAAGACACGCACAAAGGCTATTTTTCGATAGACAAAAAGGGGCATGCGGTTGATAGCAAAGTGAAACGTGGTTCCGATTTTTCGGATGATATATCTGCATATGACCTTATCCTTAAAAATAAGGAAAGACTTCTTAGATTTGCAGAGCCAACAAGATTTATATTCTCGCATTCAGCACTTAGAGAAGGTTGGGATAACCCAAATGTATTTCAGATTTGTACTTTGAAGCATAGTGACAGTACAACCGGAAAGAGGCAGGAAGTCGGTAGAGGCTTAAGGCTTTGTGTAAATCAGGATGGCTTCCGTATGGATGAACAGAGTGTAGGAAAGTCATTGGTACATAAAATTAATAAACTTACTGTCATTGCAAGTGAAAGCTATAAGGATTTTGTGACGGATCTTCAGAAACAGATAAAAACAGATTTGTATGACAGACCTAGAAAGGCAACTGTTGACTATTTTACAGGTAAAACTGTAATGGTCAATGGAAATGCAGAAAAGCTTAATAAACAGCAGGCTACAATGGTTTATCAGTATCTGATAAAAAATGATTATGTGACAATGGATGGTAATGACAATATTACCGAACAATATCATATGGATCTGGAAAACAATCATTTGGCTCCACTTCCTGAGCATCTAGTAGCATATGCTGAAGGTATTCACAAACTGATTCAGAGTGTATTTAATGACAAGATACTTGATGACATGATTGATAATGGTAATGAAACAAAAGTACCAAGCAACGATTTAAATGATAATTTCTACAAGAAAGAATTTCAGACTTTATGGGGGTACATCAATCATAAATATGCTTATACAGTTTCATTTGATAGTAATGAGCTTATAAAGAAAGCGATAGATGCAATAGATGCAGAGTTATATGTGTCAATGTTGCAATATACAACGTCTATCTCAGAACAGAAAGATACATTATCGGCTGATGCAATTAAATCCGGTGACTCATTCAAAGGTGCAAAGTCTGATACAACAGCACTTAAGCATTTTGAAACTAGCCAGATAAAATATGATCTGATCGGCAAGGTGGCAGAGGCAACAGTACTTACACGAAGAACAGTAGCAGCTATCCTCAAAGGAATCCATAAGGATAAATTTGACATGTATAAAAATAATCCGGAAGAGTTCATTTCTAAGGTTACAAGGCTGATTAAGGAACAGAAGGCAACTATGATAGTTGATCATATTTCTTATGACCAGCTTGAAGGTAAGTATGATAGTGAGATATTTACAGCTGAGAAGCATACTACAATAGATAAAGCATTTAAAGCAGAGAAA
>ULMK01024772.1_pt1 | contig 18817 bp, 11 predicted proteins | sample 1951621 | NCBI WGS metagenome assembly ULMK01 (sample SAMEA4835547, study PRJEB28245) | human gut metagenome | biome: gut microbiome; material: fecal sample | place: Denmark | collected 2008
ATCTTTATGTCTGTTCCGTATCGTGTGGATTCAGTTTATCCTTCCTACTTTCCATGATATTGACGGAATTTTTGTCTTATATCCGGTCTCATGGGCGTTCGGAGCGGCTCTTATGGTGCTCTATGCATGGAAGGGAAAATGGCTGCCTGCAAATACGGTCGGCAAACAGCTTTCTTAATTTAAAAAACAAACTTAATCCTTGGCAAAATTTAATAAATACAACCTTGCTGCTTTGTTGACTTTTTTATGGTAATGGCGTATGATGTGATGAACTGGAACGTTTATGCCCTGGGGGTGGTCTGTTCATTTTTAGGCTAAGATTATATATCCGGTGCAGATCGTTAAACCAGATTATATATAAACAATTAAGAACAAGAATGCTAAACAAAGAAAAGAGAACTAAGAGCAACAAACAAATGGAGGTAAAGAGAATGGGAAGGAAAAGCAAAAAAATAATTGCGATTTTGTTATCTATGCTGATGGTCTTCTCAGTTTGTTCACCAATTACAGGGGGAGCAGGTCTTGGAAGTACCAGTGCAAAGGCTGGAGCGGAAGCCCGGACAGCGACAGCGTCAGATGCGGATGTCAGATTATATGGAGCCATGAGAGCGAGTGGAGATAAATATGATCTTTCATCATACCTTGACAGTGTTACAGTTGGAAAAAAGGAATCCGGCACTTATGTAGAAACAGATAAGGTTTTCGATGGAGATGATATTCAGATCAGTATAAAGTATACTATGCCAGATGGCATTATTTCTGAGGAGAATAATCAGGTAACTTATCAGTTGCCGGGAAACATTAAACTTTCATCAGAGATAAAAGATGGAGTAGTAAAAAGTGGTGACCTGACAGTTGGTACTTATACTATTGATGAGAATGGCTTAGTTACAATAACTTACAGAACAGATATGAGTAACTTTAATCCATCAAAGAAGTTCCCGGGTACATTGATCTTTAATTGTTCAGCAAATGCAAATAAAAAACAGGAAGAAGATTCTATCAGTTTTGATGGAAGTGGAACAACGATTAAGGTTGTTCCGGCAAAGGATGCATTTGATATTGATGCAACCAAAACAGGTGGTTCTTACGATTCTGCAACAAATAAAATACATTATACAGTTAAGGTATCTTCTGTAAAGGGAACCAGAGATACGGTAACAGTAACAGATACTGTGAATGATGCAAGTGGTATGTTTACCATTGATGCAAGCAGCATTAAAGTAAATGGAACTTCCTATAGTACCGGAGTGACAGTCGGTAAGACAAGTGAGAACAAAAGTACTATGACGATCAAGGATCTTCCAAAGCTTGATGCGGGAGAATCTTATACGATTGAATATGATGTTGATGTTGATCCGGATCAGGTGAAAAACCTGAATGGTTCAAAATGGATTAACAATCAGGCGAAAGTAGAAAGTAAGGATGAAGATGCAAGTAACGACAAAGACGCATATGTTAACACAGAAGTAAAACATGAGATGTTGACAAAGGGAGCTAGTGTATCAGGAAGCACGATCACATGGACGATCACAGTTAATGGTGCAGGAGAGAATCTGAATGGCTTTACCTTAAAGGATGTTCTTACTCCGCCGGCAGGAATGACGATTGATACCAGTGATATTAAGAATTTTACTGTTACACCTGCAAAGGATGGACTGACAGCAGATAAGTTATTTGGTTCAGGATATACCTTTACAGATGATGATACGAATAAATACACAATTACATATACATATACTTCAGAAAATGATATAAGAGATACTGAAGAAAAGTATAAGAATGATGCAGAACTGTCTGATCAGGATACAGATTATACCGCATCCAAAGATGCAACGATCGGAAAATCAGATTATCAGTATAAGAATTTCAAGAGTGCGTCGAATGAGACAAAGCAGGGAGGCGTCTATACCTGGGAGATAGGTGTCAGAATACCGGAAAGCGGAATACCTGCCGGCAGCTACACCAAAGATACCTTGGGAGATAAACTGATAATTAATAAGGATACATGGGGTATCACAGGTCTGCCGACAGGTGCAGAACTTGTATTCCATGGTACAGACGGTATAGATTATACAGATATAAATGATCTGCCGGATGGCGTAAATGCAGATGGATTTACGATCAACTATACACAGGATATACAGCGTACAGGATCTTTACGGGAATTCAGAATACAGTATACAACCTATGCCGACTATACAGGAATGAGCGAAGGGGATAAGAGAGTATTCCAGAATACTACGGCTCTTACGATCAATGGTAAGACAGAGCAGGATTCAGCAAATCATGAGTATGAGATTAAGACTCCGATGATTAAGTATGTAAATTCTGAGTCGGGTGATTGGAGTTGGAAGGCTGATGGCGAAAATAGTGTATTGGATTGCACAAATGCGTCATATGGCAAACTCAGATATCGTATCGCAATTAATCGCGATGGAGGACTGACTAATACGACATCTGATGTAGTTATTACGGATGAATTACCGGATGGTGCTACATGGGCTGAGTCAGAAGGCGTATATGCATATAGATATGATAGTAGTAAAAATGAGTATAAATCAAACTTAACAACAACTCAGTCTGGCAATAAACTGATATTTACACTGGATAAATCAGTATTTTCGACATCAGAGATTATTTATATCGAATATACATTGAATATGCCGAAGAAAAAGGGAAGTTATACAAATAAAGCTTCCATTGATGGCACAAATATATCTTCACAGATTACGCAGAAAGTCACGGGGGACAATACCTCTGATAATACTATAAGCAAAAATGGTGTTCAGCAGTTAGATGCAGATGGTAATGCAACATCTAAGATTAAATATACTGTAATTGTAAATCCGGATGGAGCGGATCTGCTTCCTGATTCCGATACAATTACACTTACAGACAAGTTGAGCACTATTGATGCTAATCTTCAGTCAGTTATCTTTAACAAAGATGATGTGGTGGTATATAACTATGATGAATCAGCAGCGGATAAAAAAGGACAACGTATATCTTCCGGCTTGTATCAGGTAGATACCTCAACGGCACAGACGATAGATGGAAATAATCGTGTATCATCTATCATATTTAAAGTGCCGGATGAGACTCCTCTGGTTATTGAGTATACCTATGATATACAGTATTCATCTAAGATGGCAGATCCGACAGTACAGATCAGTAATGCCATTTCATTAGACGGAACATCATACCATAAATCAAATGATATTAATTATACTGTCGCCTCATCATCAGCGACAGCGGGCAATAATCCTAGCCTGACCTTATATAAGACGGATTCAGGAAATATACATGTGAATCTTTCAGGTGCAAAGTTCCGTATGGAGAAGTTCGATTTTGACTCGACCAGTAAGACTGGAACATGGAATACAGAGAGTGAAATTCAGATTCCTGAGACAGGTTTGAACCTGACAACAGACAGCCAGAAAGCATCTGCCGATGATATTGTAGTAGAGAAGAAAGTATTATACAGATTAGTAGAGACGGAAGCTCCAACGGGATATACGATTGACAGTACTCCTATCTATATGATGTTTGGTACTGGCGGTAGTGATGAATCCTTATCGGATCTTAAGAAGGAGATTAAAGACAACGGCTTACAGTCTGCTGCAGGTTTACAGGATAATACGACGATTCATTTCTATATTAGTAAGGGTATGACAGATACTATTACGAACGATATAGATGATACAACAGTAGTTATAAGAAAAGAGTGGCAGAATGCAGATGGAAGTGCATTGACACCAACAAATGCACAGAGTGCAACCATTACTTTAAAACAGCAGAAGTATGAGAGAAATGGTGGAGATTATAAGACTGTAACGGTACATAATAAGTATGCTTGGAACAATACTCAAGAAGGGGTGGCGACTTACTATGTAAAACCTGGAACAAGCTGTACAATAACCTGGAATAATGGTTATGGTGCTTCTGGTGCGGATTTGACAGTAAGTACAAATGGAGGAACGGCTGAGACAAAATCTTTCACAAGTGAGTCATCAACTGCAAAAACTTATACATTTACAGTGGATGCAGATACTGATATTACATTTGCGCCAGATGATAACTGGTGGGATAACCCTGTAACTCCTGTAAATAATTGGCCGGTAGCTGTGTCTGCAGAATATCAGGAAGCACTTTTTGAAGCGACGGGAACAGCAGCATCTGTATTTGCAGATGCCGGAAGTACAACACCGGTGGATCATGTATATACATTGAGTAATAGTAATTCCTGGGAGGAGATAGTAACAAAACTTCCTACCAAGGATGGAGAAGGTATAAGATATTATTACTTTATTGAGGAAGCAGATATACCGGGATACAAGGTAACATATTCAGCTAATAATAAGACGGGTATTAGTAGTGGTATATTGACAGCCGTTAATAAGGCGGATGCTCAGGTTGTGACCGGAGATCTGAAATTGATCAAAAAGGATCTGGATAATAATTATTTAGGTGGAGCAACATTCTATCTTTATAATTACGATGACACAAAGGCTGATTTCAAAGGCTCTGTAGTTGGTCACGGAACTTCTCAGAGTGGAACGGGAGAACTTACAATTACAGGTTTAGCTGTTGGAAAGTATATATTGGAAGAAACAACAGCACCTTCCGGCTTTTTGAAGCCAACAAGTACATGGACTGTAACGGTAACAGAAGATGCAGGAAAGGCCGTTGTGTCCATAGAGGGCTTAACAGCTGATGTAAATGGAGCATTTGGAATTATAAATTACAGTGAAACTCCGAAGGTAGGCAACCTGAAGCTGACAAAGACGGTAACTGGAGATAAGACACTTCGCAGAAGTAAAGGCAAATATCAGCTTTAAGATTACCGGACCAAATGGCTACAGTGAGACAGTATCAGGAAAACAGCTTGATGCAAGCGGTAGTTACACGATCGATAATCTTGCAAAAGGAACTTATACGGTGAAAGAGACTGTGACCGGATCAACAGGTTATACAGTTACTACTACTTACAAAGTAGATGGTGGAAGTACAGAAACCGGAGCAACAGCAACGGCAGCCGTACCAAACGGCGGAACAGCAGAAGTAGCATTTACAAACAACTACAAGAAGCAGGTCGGAAGCCTGAAGCTGACAAAGACAGTAACGGGAGATAAGACACTGGATGAAGTAGCAGATGATATCAGCTTTGAGATAACAGATTCAGATGGCAACAGCAAGATAGTGAGTGGATCAGATCTGTTAGCAGCAGGTGGCAGCTATACCATTGATAATCTTGCAGTAGGCGACTACACAGTAACTGAAACAGTAGCAGGAATCACAGGTTATACATTAACAACCAGTCACAAGGTAGGAAGCGGAAGCAAAGTTGATGGCAAGACAGCAACGGCAACAGTAACAGATGGAACAACGATCGATGTCGAGTTCATAAACGATTACGCAGAGAACTTACCTCTGTAACAGTTAAGAAGGTATGGAACGATAACAACAATAAAGCCAATAAACGTGCACCATTTGTAAACGTACAGCTTTATGCAGGAACAGCCGTTTCTGGTGTAGCAGCTCGGTTGGATGAGAATAATTCATGGACGCATACATGGACAAATCTTCCAAAGTATGATGATGGCGGACAGTTAATCTCATATAGAGTCAAGGAATTAAATGTACCGGCTGAATATACAGACAGCGTAACGACAGATCCTGTAACAGGAGAGATAACGATTACAAATACAAGAGTTGGAACTAAGGGCAAACTTGTACTTACAAAGATGGTTGTTGGTTCTGTAGATAAAACTACAGCAGCTAGCGCGATCGAGTTCAAGATTACAGATGAAGCCGGAAATGTCGAGACATATTCATTGAATGATTTCAAGTATGATGTAACTACAAAGCAGTATACATTGGAACTTGAAAAGCCTGCTGGTAAATATACAGTAGAAGAAACCAAGTATGATATCGATGGATATGAGACTAAGAGCATCAAGTATGCGATTGGTACAGGACTTCAGAAGGATGGTAAGACAGTAGATGTTCAGGTAGAGATAGATGAGACAGTAGATGTAACATTTGTGGATACCTACGATGAGACCACAACTACAGAGACAACCACCGAAGATACTTCTGAGACGACAACTACAGAAAAGACTACGGAAGTTACATCTGAGAAAACGACTGAGGTAACATCGGAAGATACAACCGAAGTTACATCAGAGAAGACAACCGAAGTAACAACTACAGAGACAACAACAGAAACGACGACAGAGGAGACAGTAGATAAGCCAAAGACAGGTGATGATTCACCGATAGCTTTCCTTCTCATTATGATGTCAGTATCACTTGCAGGAGCAGGAACTGTTGTCTATAAGAAACGTAAGAATCAGAAATAATATCTGATAGCAAGCAAAAATAAGACGCCGGACTGTCATAATTGACAGCCCGGCGTCTTTCGATAAGATTATCATATATATAAATAAGACAAGCCTGTCTGTGATGATGGCTGCTGTGATCAGTAATGACATTCATGTAGTTTCGTAATGAGATACACTCTAGCTGTCAGCATCAAGCCCTTGTTTGAACCCGTAAGGGTGAGTTGGGGCGACTGCTGACAAATAAGCGGGTGTATCGAATAGAAACGAAATGAGTCATAACTGATCACAGTAAGCCGTTATTACAGATAGGCTTTTATATATGGTGATGTTATGCGAATATCTTATCAACAGGCTTTGCGATATACATAATGGTAAGCATCAGTGTGCAGGCAGCCCAGATGATAGGTTCGGTGATCGCTACGCCCAGGTATCCGAGGGCAGGTGCCAAGAACATAACAGCAAGGATCTTTCCAACCATTTCGATCGTACTGGAAAGCACGGGAACAATCTTTCTTCCCATACCCTGCATAGCACAGCGAAGTACGAACAATGGTCCGAGTACATAGAAACAGCACATGCTGATTCGGATATACATAACAGCCGGATCGATTACAGCTGCGTCGCTTGTTCCGGCAACCAGACGGAGCAGAAGCGGAGCGGTTGGGAAACCGACCAGAATAATAAGTGTGGTTGCGATCGTATTTATAAGGATGCCGGCACGGATACCGGATTTTACACGGTCGATCCTTTTGGCACCGATGTTCTGACTGACAAAGGTTGTAACTGCGTTTCCGATAATATAGAGAGCTACATCGAGGATATCGAAGATCTTTCTTGCTGCGGTATGTGCAGTAATGATATTTGTACCTAGTTTATTGATAGAACTCTGTAAGGTAACAGTACCTATATTTACGATACAGCTCATGAATCCCATGGCGAGAGCGGATTGTACCAGATCGCTGAAATCTGTATGGTCAACTCTGTATTCATCTTTTTTGGGGATCAGGAAGTCACATTTTGAGAAGATGTATATAAAACATGCAACACCGGCAACTGCCTGTGAGATAACTGTAGCGATAGCTGCTCCGGCAACACCTGAATGGAAGCCCTGGATAAATAACAGATCCAGTCCGATGTTCAGCACAACTGCGATGCCAAGGAAGATCAATGGGGTCTTGCTGTCACCGACAGCACGTAGCAGATTTGCACCAAAATTATAAATTGCTGAAAAAATAAGTCCTGCTAAAATGTATTTGACGTACTTGTCAGCCATATGTATAATTTCCTCAGGTGTACCAAGAAGCACCAGGAGGTCATATATAAACAGAAGTCCAACGATCGTAAGAACGATGGAAGTAACAAAGGTGAGGATTGCTGAGACACCGATACATTTTCGCATGTTTTTCTGATCCTGAGCACCGAAATACCGGGCTATCGGGATCGATAAGCCGAGCGTGGCGCTGTTCAGAAATCCGATCAGTGTATTCGAGATAACACTGGTTGCTCCGACGGCTGCAAGCGCATCGGGATTGATACAGTTTCCGACAATGGCAGAATCACAGAAGCTGTAGAACTGCTGTGCGATCTGTCCGAGAATCATTGGAAGGGCATAGAGCCATATTACTTTTATTGGTTTTCCTTCGGTTAAATCTTTCATATTATATAACTTGCAGAACGCCATCAGACGCTGCTTTCTCCTTTCGTACTATTGAATTATATACATTTTTGGGAAAGTGTAAAGAGAAGTAAACATAAAAAAAGGTACAGAAAATTTACAATCAGATTTGGTGAAAATGACAGATTGTGGAAGAAAATGAAAATTGCTGCATGAAAAATGGATAGATATATCATGGATTATGCAGTATGATATGTAAGATAAGTTTAGGTTTTATCGGAAATAATGTATGTTAGAATAAAAAGTTGGAAGGATTGGATACGAATGAAAAAAGATAATCAGAAAGATGAAAAGATATCTAATAAAGAAGAAAGTAGTCGGCAGAGATTGAAAGGTTTATCCTTTATAAAGGCATTTTTGTTTTTTGCTGTTTATATAGCAATATTGGTCTTGGTAGGGGTGCAGGCGGTATCCAGATCCGGGGAGACAAATAAAAAGAAGATTTCCATATATAAAGAAGCAACGCCGACGGATGCAGATACCGATATAGAAGGTGTGACAAAAAATGAGAAAGAAAATACAAAAGATCATCTGGAACTTGTTCAGCCGGCAGAATTAAAGAAGGTAGATGCTGTTTCTGCTGGACAGGACTATAATGGCATAGATCTGAAAGACAATGGAATGCCATATGCAATAAAGATCAATCGTAAAGAAAATATCGTTACCGTATATAGTTTGGACACGGATGGAGGCTATACGGTTCCGGTTAAGGCATTTCGATGTTCGGTATCCCTGGATGATACGACACCGGCAGGCTTATTCACAACAACAGAGAAGCGGTTGGAATGGGCGATCCTGCAAGGAAATGTATACGGACAGTATGCTTACCAGATTCATGAGGGAATTTATTTCCATTCCGTTCCTTATACAGAAAAGGGAAGCGATAAACTTGAGACATGGGAATATAATAAGCTCGGAGAAGGGGCATCGCTTGGATGTATCCGTATGTGTGTGGCGGATGTGAAATGGATCTATGAGAATTGTATGCCGGGAACACAGGTATACTTATTCGACAGTGATTATCCGGGACCGCTTGGCAGACCACAGCAGCCATATGTTTTTACTGAGACAGATGATACTGGCTGGGATCCGACAGATACGACGCCGGGCAATCCGTTTGCCGGAACGGCGGCGATATATGGAGCGGTAAGCCATAGCATTGAAGTGGGAGAGCCGTTTGACAGTAAGACAGGTGTTCTTGCATTTTCATCAGATATGGAGAATGTAACGGATCGGCTCATGGTAGAAGGAACAGTAGACAACCAGACACCGGGTGAATATAAATTATCTTATTACTTTTATGATAATGGAAAGAAAATATTACGGGATATCTATATTACGGTCAAGGACACGGAACCTCCTGTTATTACGGAAGCACCGGATGAACTGCACCTGAGAGGTTATCATGGGGATGCAGATGAACTGGCAGCTTTGATCGCGCGAAATGTTACAGCCTTTGACGGTGATAAGAAAATCATCTCATACGATGTGATCCCACAGACGGAGGAAGCCGGGGCAGACGATGACCGGACAACAGAGAATCCGGTTCTTGTGATAGACCTGACAGGTGTACAGGAGACACCGGGAACCTATGAAGTATCCTGTTATGCGAAAGATACCGCAGATAATCGATCAGCCGTGTGGAAGATAACGATTGCTTTAGAGGAATAGAGAAGGACAGCAGAAAGCTGAAAAAGAAGAGAGGTTAGAAGTTGGATATTCGATCAGAAAATGATAAAAAAAGCGGTTATGAAGTGCAGATGGAAGCAGAAGAACGAGTAATCGTATTTGCAGTAGCCTCCGGTGGAGTATCGGTAGAGGATACAGAGAAATCACTGGATGAATTGGAGGAACTTCTGGAAACCGCAGGGGCAGCTACAGTCGGAAGACTAATCCAGAGTCTGGATCGTGCAACAAGTGATCTATATCTTGGCAGTGGTAAGGTAGAAGAACTGCGAAGCATGGTCGCTATGTATGATGCGACAGGCGTCGTCTGTGATGACGAGTTATCACCGGCACAGTTGATGAACCTTCAGGATGCACTTAATATAAAAGTAATGGACAGAACGATGGTTATTCTGGATATATTTGCCGCACATGCCGGAAGCTATGAAGGAAAGCTGCAGGTAGAGCTGGCACAGCTCAGATTCCGGGCGACCAGACTGGTAGGTATGCGTGATTCCCTGTCGAGACTTGGTGGAGGAATCGGAACCAGAGGTCCCGGTGAGAAGAAGCTGGAGATCGACCGTCGAGTGATAAGAGACAGGATCTCGAAGCTGAAAGCAGACCTTCGTCAGGTAGAAGGTAGACGAATGGAACAGCGGAAGCAGCGGAATAGGACGGGTATTCCGGTCGTAAGTATCGTCGGATATACAAATGCCGGAAAGTCGACGCTGTTAAATAAACTGACGGGCGCAGGTGTTTTGGAAGAAGATAAATTATTTGCAACGCTTGATCCGGCAACGAGAAATGCTATGCTTCCCGCCGGACAGCAGGTGCTGTTCACGGATACGGTAGGATTTATCCGCAAGCTGCCACACCATCTGGTGGAGGCATTCAAGTCGACACTTGAGGAGGCGAAGTACAGTGATGTAATCCTCCATGTTGTGGATGCGTCCGACCCGAACTGGGATCGGAATATGGAGACAGTCTATGCGACACTCAGACAGTTAAATGTAGATGAGGAAAAGGATCATCCGATCATTACAGTGTTCAACAAGATTGACAAACTGCCGGAGGGTGGGGATATATCGATGATCAAGGACCTTCGCGCGGATCGTATGGTATATTTGTCAGCAAAGACCGGTGCTGGAATCGATGATCTGCTGGTACAGGTTGAAGAAGTTCTGCGGGAGCAGAAGACATATATCCGGCATACATTTGCTTATCAGGATGCGGGGAAACCGGGGCTGATAAGGAAATATGGCGAAGTTCTGACGGAAGAATATCTGGAGGACGGAATCTTTGTTGAAGCATATGTTCCAAAGAGCCTGATCGGTCAGCTTGGTTTGGATAAAAATCTTTGACAAATCCTCTGTTTTCTACTAATGTAGGAATTGTCGGAGTTAATATAGAATAAACATGAAAACGAAGCAGATGGATGATCTGCTATATATTCATCAGAACGAAAGGAAAATGAGATGAACGAAAATAATATGAATCAGGGATTCCCGGAGAATCCGAATGGTGCTGATGGCGGTATGAACGATCAGACACCGGAAAACAATATGCCATATGGTTATAATGCAGATCCGAACATGGGCGCATACAATAACATGAATGGCTATAATGCAGATCCAAACATGGGCGCATACAATAACCTGAATGGCTATAATGCAGATCCGAACACGGGTGTATACAATAACATGAATGGCTATAATGCAGATCCGAACATGGGATATGCACAGCCGGACATGAATGAATTTGGTGACCAGACACCATATCAGGCGACTGTGCCAAAGAAGAAAAAAGGTGGAAAGATCGCATTATTTACATTTATAGGTGTTGTGCTGGTTGCAGCTATTGTTACTGCAGTTTATTTCTTTGTAAGAAAGACTCCTGCCGAGGCAATTAAGGCGGCAATGAAGAATACAGTTACCGAGTCGGTAGATTCATCACCGTTAGAAGATGTAATCGGCGTATCAGAGTTCAGTGAAGATAAGATGGATTTTGATATGAACCTGAAGGTGAACAGTATTTATAAAATGGATGGTTTATCCGGATCTACATACGGAATAAGCGGAGCATTTGAGAAGCAGAAGGATAATTCATATAATCTGAATCTGAATGGTTCCCTGACTATTGCCGGCGAGACCGTAAACGCAAATCTTTATGGCATTGACAAGGTTTTCTATTTTGAGATTCCTGAGCTGTATGATTCTGTGTTCAAGATGGATCTTGCGGCTATGCTGAAATCACTTGATACATCAGATATGGACGAAGCAACCCAGAATGAAGTAAAGGCGCTGTATGAGAAGTATATGGAGCCTGCTACAGAGGATTTGAAGAAAGCAGTTACCTATGACAGAGTAGGGAGCGCAGAGATTGAGAATCACAACGGCGACAAGGAAAAATGTAAGCAGTATACAGTTACACTTCCGACTGCTGATGTAAAGGCATATGTGACAGCACTCTGTAATTATCTGAATGCTTATGCATCTGATTATATTACTGATGATCAATTAGATGAGATCGGAGTTACAAGAGCTGAATTATCACAGGCATTTCAGTACATTCCAACTTATTATGGAATGATGTTCTCAAAAGATTTTGTTGTAAATATATATGTTAAGAAGAATCAGTTAGCAAGAATCAGTATGGATTATAAGTTTACTGCTCTTGGTGGAACTGCATCTGTTGTATGGGATTACATGGGTGAAGAACACCCGGCGGATGATGTTTATTTCTGTGCATCCGTAAAGAAGGACGAGAAGGAACTCGGATCCGTATCATTCAGTAAGAAGAAAGAGAACACAAAGGGCTCTTATGTATATAAATTAACAGACAGCGTTGTTGTAAATGATAAGGCTGTTGCCGGTCTGGAACAGACAGCGACCTTCACAAAATCGACAAATGCATTTGAAAGTCATCTGACATTGACTGCAAATGATGAGGCTGTATTTGCATATGATCTGACAGGAAGCCTGAAGGATGTCCGGAAGGGTAAATCCTTTGGCGCAACAGTTGATTCGTTTAAGGTTACGGATGGTGGCGATACCGTATATGCGGATCTTTCCGGTGATGTACAGTTTGGTGATCTTGGAAAAGAGATCGGGAAGCCGGACGAATCCAAGCAGGTTGTAGATTATACTGAGATGACAGATGAATATATGGAATCAAATATCAATCAGGAAGCAGCACAGAGGATTGTGTCAGCATGGGGTTCGGCACTTGGTTCTGCAGTTGATAACGGAGATATAGACATTGACGATTTTATTACATCGGATGCAACTACTGATGATGGTGACAATGATGATGAATATGTAATTGACAGTTCTTCCATTGATGATGTAGATTATTCCGGTTATGTCATGAAGGGTGAAGGCTATACAGTTGCCCTGAATGATCCGGCAGGTTACGACAGAGGATATGCAGATGATGAAGAGATAGATATCTACAATGACAAATATAATGCATATTATACATTGACACCGAACTGCGACAAAGAGAAGGAATGCGAGAACTTTATGACATACTTTGACTATCTTGGAGAGGATGGCAGCGTTCTTGATAAAAAGATGGAGCAGGTGACCGGAACTGATGGCAAGACAATGGACTGTTATGTAATAGATTCAGATATCTATGATATAAAGGTTCGTGATTATTACTATTTCTATCCGATCAACGATAAAGATTATATAGTTGTAAATGTAAATGTCTGGGCAAACGGAAAGGATCAGGAGGTTGAGGCAGATATCACAGCCATCGCCAATGAGCTTGTCAATGACCAGATCATAAATGTACAGGAGCAGTAGGATAAAGGTATTCCGGGAGCACATATATGAATGTTGTAGAAGTAAAAAATGTAAGAATCGGTGAGGGTATGACAAAGATTTGTGTACCTATGGTAGCACCGACTGAGTATGATGTGGATATGCAGATACGAACGATCAAGAAATCTAAGACGGATCTGGTAGAATTCAGAGCAGACTGTTTTGAGGATTGTCTGGATATGGATGTATTGATAAAAATACTTGAGAAGATTCAGGATGAGTTAGCAGAGTTTCCGATCGTATTCACATTCCGGACCAGAAGTGAAGGCGGAAGTCATGATATTACACCGGATCAGTACAGAGAAATGTTGTTACGAGTGGTTGAAAATGAACTGGTTGATCTGATCGATGTTGAATATTTCTATGATATTCCTTTTGTTACAGAAGTAATTGAAGCAGCGCATGATCATGGTATCAAGGTGGTTGTATCCAATCATGATTTCAAGACGACGATACCGATGGAACAGATTGTGGGCAGATTCAAGGAAATGATAGACACAGGTGCAGATATTGCGAAGATCGCAATGATGCCTGAGGATGGCTCACAGGTTGTCGACATGATGCAGGCTGCAAAGGAATTGCAGGAGTATGGGAATCAGACACCGCTTATCGTTATCTCTATGGGTGAGCTTGGCGTATCAACCAGAACAACCGGAGAAATGTATGGCAACTGCATCTCATTTGCAACTGCGGGTATTCCTTCTGCACCGGGTCAGATCGATGTGGAAGCACTTCGCAGTCAGCTTGAGATGATCCACAATATAATCGGCAGCTAGAGATGAAGGATGGAGACTGGATAGTTTTATTTGCAGAGGACAGAGAATTTCTGCGGATAAGATTCTCCGGTCTTTATTCTTATAGAACAGGAGAGATTGGCTTGAAAGAATATATTAATAAATATCTGGACAGATACAGTAAAAGAGACTATTATCCCTGGCATATGCCGGGCCATAAAAGGCAGGATGTATTTGCGGATGATTTCTGGGAGATATTATTCCGCCGGGATTTTACGGAGGCGGAAGGACTGGACGACCTTCATGAACCGGAGCTGTTCATGAAGGACAGTCTGGAGCAGATGAGACGATTCTACGGCACAGAGAAGACATATATGATGGTGAATGGTGCGACCGGTGGGATATTGGCAGCACTCTTTGCATGTGCACCGGAGCACGCAAGGATTCTGATGGGAAGAAACTGTCACAAATCTGTCTGCCATGCAGTAAGCCTGTTGAATCTGGAACCGGAGTACATTGTGCCGGAGCTTTTGCCGGGAACAGATATATTTGCAGATATTACACCGGAACAGATCGGGCAGAAGATACAGGAGATGAAGCAGAGAGGTGAGCTGCCTGCTGCTGTGGTTATCACTTCGCCGACTTATGAGGGCGTGATCTCGGATATCTGCGGAATTAAGAATGTACTTGTTCCGTATGATATTCCATTGATCGTGGATGAAGCACATGGAGCACATCTTCCGTTTATGCCGAAGCGGAATCTGTCAGCAGTTGCGGCAGGAGCGGATCTGGTTATCCAGAGCACACATAAGACACTTCCGGCATTGACGCAGACCGCACTTCTTCATGTGAATCGGAAAGATCTGATTCCGAGGGTGGAACGCTATCTGCATATTTTTCAGACGTCATCACCATCGTATCTGTTCACACAGAGCATGGAGAAAGCGGTCGTATATGCAGTGAATCACCCGGAAGTATTTGACGCATATCGAAAACGGCTAAAGCATTTTAGAAAAAAATGTAAGGAATTGAAGCATATCAGACTGTTACAACCTAAGCAGACATGTTATGCTTATGATAAATGTAAGCTGGTATTCACAGTGACGGGCATATACCCGGAGAATATGGATAATACAGATGGCAAAAAGTATGAAAAGGCGACCGGCCCATGGCTTGCCCATGTACTGGCAGAGAACTTTCATCAGGTGGTTGAGATGGCAGGAGCACAGCATGTGATAGTCATGACATCATTTGCGGATAAGAGAAAAGCGTTTGATCGTCTGTATGAGGTCTTAAAACAGATAGATTCAGAACTGGAAGAGGCGTCTGATGAAGCGGGAAGAGATGCAATCCGGGAGTATGATACAGATTCGACACTGCCGGAGACGGAGGATGCCGTTTTGTTTAATACAAGGTTTCATCTGCCGGAGCAGATTATGACGCCGGGCAGGGCGTGGACATTTGACAGTAGCAGAAAGAAGCTGACAGAGGCAGAAGGATGCACAGCGGCTGATTATGTGTATGCGTATCCGCCGGGAACTTCGGTTATCGTACCTGGTGAGAGGATTGACGCGCAGGTGATCCGGGATATCATACATATGGTGGAAACCGGGCTTAACATGATCGGAGTGGAATGTCCGCCGGATGGTATATATATACAGGTTATAAAAATGTTATAGTACAATAACATTTGGGGCTGTCAAAAGGGTTCGGTAATTGGATCCGGATTGGCGATATGATAAAACAGATAAAGGAGTATGGAACATATGCAGGGAATATTTATAACGATGGAAGGACCGGACGGAGCCGGCAAGACAACACAGATCGAGCTGTTAAAGGACTATCTGAATAAAAAAGGATATGACGTACTCATTACCAGAGATCCGGGCGGAAATGCGGTTAGCGAAGCGATCCGTGAAGTCATTTTGAATAAAGATTTTACAGAGATGGGATATATGACAGAGTTGTTATTATATGCGGCAGCGAGAGCACAGCTTGTAAAAGAGAATATCAAGCCGGCATTATCTGCAGGCAAGGCAGTTATCGCTGATCGTTTCGTAGATTCGTCAGCTGTATATCAGGGAATCGGACGGGGACTCGGAATTGATACTGTTTATAAGGTGAATGAATTTGCCTTACAGGGTATCCTGCCGGATATGACATTTTTAATGGATCTGGATGCGGAAGCCGGCATTGCCAGAAAGAAAAACCAGGCAGAGCTTGATCGTATGGAGCAGGAAAGTCTGGAGTTCCATAAGAAGGTTGTCGAGGGTTACAGATGCCTTGCTGAGATGAATCCTGACCGTATCGTAAAAGTTGATGCGGCTTTGCCAAAAGAAGCAATACATGATATAATAATTTCGTATGTAGAAAAATGGCTGGCAAGACCATAGCATAAGCAAGGAGAAGAGCATGATAGAATTTTCTGAAATTATCGGACATGAAGATATAATCCAGCATTTTAAGAGAAGTATAGAGATGGGAAAGGTATCCCAGGGCTATATTATAAATGGAGAAGAAGGCAGTGGTAAAAAGACTCTGACGCGTGCCATAATCAAGACTCTGGAGTGTGAAGAAGGCGGAACGGAGCCATGCTGCAAGTGCAAATCATGCAAGCAGATGGATACGGATAATCAGCCGGATGTTACATGGGTCACACATGACAAACCAAATGTGATCTCTGTAGAGGAAATCCGTGATCAGGTAAATAAGGATATAACGATCAAACCGTATAGCAGCCGGTATAAGATCTATGTGATCGACGATGCACAGCTTTTAAATGCAAATGCACAGAATGCTCTGCTTAAGACGATCGAGGAGCCACCGGAGTATGCGATCATTTTCCTGTTGACCAGCAATATTGACAAGATTCTTCCGACGATCATTTCCAGATGTATCGTACTGAATATTAAGCCTGTCAGAGAGCGGGATGTACTGGACTATCTGATGAATGAGCTGAAGCTTCCAAAGGAAAAAGCGGATTTCTGTATGGACTTTGCACAGGGTAATCTGGGTAAGGCGATCCGACTTGCGACCAGTGACGAATACAAGGAAATCATGGAGGATGTAACAGGTGTTCTTCGCAAGATCCCGGATATGACAGTCGACGATATTATGTTTGCGATCAAGAATATGAACCATCACAAGTTAAAGATCGGTGATTATATTGATCTGATGATGATGTGGTATCGCGATATCCTGATGTTAAAGATCACCGGAAATGCCGGACGGCTGATGTTCAAGGAATATTATACGGATATCCGCAAGCAGTCATCCCACATCTCCTATGAGGGAATTGAGGATGTCTTAAAGGCAATGGATAAGGCGAAGATCCGTCTGGAAGCAAATGTTAACTTTGATGTGGCTATGGAACTTATGCTTCTGACTATAAAGGAGAATAAATAATGAAAGAGATCATTGGAGTTCGGTTCAGACCGAATGGTAAGATTTATTTCTTTTCACCGGGAGACCATGATGTTGAGTGTGGACAATTTGTTATCGTAGAAACTGCCCGTGGTGTAGAATTCGGAAAAGTTGTACTGGGTAAGCGGAACATAGACGATGGTAAGATCGTATCCACTTTAAAGACGATCATAAGAGTAGCTACTGATGAAGATAAGAAAAGACACGAAGATAATAAAGAAAAGAGCAAGAAGGCATTTGCTATCTGTAAAGAGAAGATTGCAAAACATAAGCTTGATATGAAGCTGATCGAGGCCGAGTATACATTTGACAATAATAAAGTATTGTTCTACTTTACCGCAGATGGAAGAATTGATTTCCGTGAACTGGTAAAGGATCTGGCATCTGTATTCAAGACAAGGATCGAGCTCCGTCAGATCGGTGTTCGTGATGAGACGAAGATGGTTGGCGGTATCGGTATCTGTGGCAGGGAGCTGTGCTGCCATGAGCATTTGTCAGAGTTCGTTCCGGTATCGATCAAGATGGCAAAGGAACAGAATCTGTCATTGAACCCGACAAAGATATCCGGAGTATGCGGAAGACTGATGTGCTGTCTGAAACATGAACAGGACACATATGAGTATCTGAATGAGAAGCTTCCAAATGTCGGAGATTTTGTTCGGACAGTGGATGGAAATAAGGGTGAAGTCTTATCTGTAAGCGTACTTCGTCAGAAAGTAAGGATCGTGGTTACGGATAAGGATGATAATAAAGAGGTTATGGAGTATCCGGTCAGTGAACTGAAGTTCAAACCGAAGAAACGAAGAAATACAGAGCGTATCAGTGACGAGGAATATAAAGCACTGGAGGCGCTGGAAGATAAGGGAGGAAAATCCAAATTTGATGATTGATCTTCTCCCTGATGAACGTATAGATGATCTGCAATGCAAGGGGTATCAGATCATACAGAATCCCAATATGTTCTGCTTTGGCATGGATGCTGTACTGCTGGCAAATTTTGTAAAGCACAGACGGGATGGCATGTACATGGATCTTGGAACGGGAACCGGTGTTATACCGATCCTGCTGGCAGCAAAGGAACCGCCTGACGGAACCTGTCAGTTTGTCGGCCTGGAGATTCAGGATGCCTGTGCAGAGATGGCAGGA
>ULMK01039140.1_pt1 | contig 18513 bp, 11 predicted proteins | sample 1951621 | NCBI WGS metagenome assembly ULMK01 (sample SAMEA4835547, study PRJEB28245) | human gut metagenome | biome: gut microbiome; material: fecal sample | place: Denmark | collected 2008
AAACAGTTTTATCACTTCTCAATTGCATAGAAACTGAGTTGGGGCACAAAGCAAAAATTATTTTTGAAGAAAAAGATATAGCCGATGTTAATGAAACATTTGCAAATATGAAAAAATATGCAGAGGAATACGAAGCAGGGAGAGAACTTGATTTTACACGGATGGAATATGGTATTTCAAAATTTTGCAAGTGGTTGATTGACTTTTATAAAGCTAATTAGATAAATCCATCCTCTTGTTCAAATATGGTGTTTTATGTGTCCATGTCTATTATTTGAACGACTCAATTTCAAATATAAAATTAGGCTTTTTCAGCATAAATTTTTGCTAGTATTTTTACTTTGCCATAATATGAATATGAATTTTCCAGAAGCCGCAGAATTTACAGCTGCGGCTTCTTTTCTATAAAAATTTCACTTGCTGGACTATCTTTTGTTATATCAGCATGCATATATTCCGGCGGCAAGAGCTATCGCATTTCTATTACATTTATCCAAGGCCTTAAACTGTACCAATAGGCATGTATGGAGAACCCTCATTGTTCAAAGTTGCTAAGAGATTTATCAATTAAGGGTTCATCTTGTCAAAGTTAAAAGCCATTATTTCAAGGAAAACTTCTTTCTCTGGATCCTTAGGTAATCTGAATATATAATTTACTGAAGTCTCATCTCGTTTCATGTTTTCTCTTACATAATACACATGTTGCATTACGCTTTCACGAATTTTGTCTAGCACAGAAGTAAAATTTCCTCCTTTTACAAACACCATTAATGCAACTTTTGAATCACGCCATGTTAAATATCTATCAAATAATTGACTAATGGCTTTTTTAAAATGTTCTTGTCCATGCCAAAATTTACATTCTGCGATGAATAGATTCGAATTATCATCTACATTTTTCAACAATATATCTGTTTTACCGCTATAATTAAAGGTCTCACCTGTAGCTGTTACACCATCAAATTTTGTCTCAAGCATTGTAACGAATACATCCCTTATTCCTTCTTCATCTTTTCCAATATACAATGAAGGCTTTCGCTCCATGCTGCGTCCTAGTTGATTAATTTCCGTAATGATACTTTCATATGTGTCCATATCAAGAGTCGGCTCAATCGAGTATTCTTTCCTCTTCCCAATAGATGGTTTCTCAATACTTTTTCTATGTACTATAGGAACACCATAAGTAGATGGCGTGTTAGAAGTATTTTTGACTTTTATTGCTCTAAAAAAATTAGTCTTATTTAATCGTTTTTGTTTTATATCTTCGAATTTCTTCTTTATAATGTTATACAAATTTGAATTATAGCTGTTGACACAATGATTAATATTTTGAATGTTTGTAAATGCATTACTATAAGCGGAAGACTTTTCTCTATTAAACTCTTCAACATTCTGGGAAAATATTTGAATAAAGAAAGAGACTTTTTCATTACTTTCGTCAACATAAATATCATAAGCAGTCAAGGTAAATGGATTAGGACGAACCTTAAATAGTATACATGAACCTTTAAATGAATAAGATATTTCTATTTTATAACCATTTCTATAATAGCCAAAACGTGAAAATGCGCCACGATTTTGATATTCAGATAAATCTTGTCTGATCTCTACAGGTGTTCCTACTTCTTCCGTTTCAGACAATATATCAAGAGGCTCAAATGTAAATTTTTCGACCAAATAAGTAATATATTTCTCTTCACAGATATTCAAGATGTAATCATCGTTGCAATTATTAATCTCCTTGTCTATGGCTTTGAGAATATTATTTTGGAAGTCATCCCAGCCTATTTCTGAAAAAGATCTTATTTTACTAAAGCTATTCATTGATTTTATAATTTATTCCTTTGTTCTTGTATATATAATCTTAGTTTCCTTGCAAGGACGTAACTCCAAATCATAGGAACCCATTAAGAAATAGTTCTTAGGTTGAGCTGGTGCTTGATAAATGTGCAATCCTCTATCAAGTGAAATGTTCCAACCATTATTACTTTGAATAAAACGGGCATGAATAAGGTCAGAGAATGTATATTCGAATTCAACTCCCATATCAGCCAAGGCTGCTTTTAATTGTTCCAATGCTGTTTGGAGTCTTTGCGTATCTTCAATACTCTCACAAGTCTTTGTAGTTAAAGAGAACTTCTTACATGTTCCTAACTTAACAATCATTTCAGCAAAGCGTGTTAAGTTCTGTAATTGGTAGATATTAGAAAGATATGGTTCTTGTAACTCTATATTTTTAGCTCCATCTAAATATTCAGCAAAGAGGTTATCATAACTATAGCCTGTATCACCATGACGGATATCGAGGCTTTTGGGCTGTGGTCCCTGAGGAATAATATCATCCTTAAGCTCTTCTGTAACATTAACCTCAGTTGAATTATCACTTGTTACATTGTCTGTTGATACATTTACTTCATTTGGTACCTCTTCAGTGGGTACTATACAGTCATCTGCCTTACGTGGATTCTGCGTAGCTTCAGAATATTTACTTTCAGGACAATATACCACTACTTTTTCACCTTTAGCATTGATATATGACATATTGATATTTGCGTATTCTTCGTCTGGCTTACGCTTATTCAACTGTTCTTTAACACGTCTTCTTCCTTCAATAGCATATTCGACAATCTCATCAAATTCTTCATCTGTCGGTTGGCCGGTAGGATACAAAAGTTTGATAAATCCAGATATAGTTTTCTGCAGTGCTCGGTTATCACGGCCTTCGATATTATCACCTTTTTTAAGTCTGGTGTTTACGATACCAATATAGTCACTATCATGTACGAACAAATAGTGAAGAGCCTCTGATAAGTAATCTGTGATTAGACCGAAATTATTGTTATATGCGCTGTCGTCAATTTTAGGGATTTCCCATCCAGGTATGTAATTATAAATACGGTCAATTACAGCCAAATCAAAAGCTTCTGGAAGAGTTACTAGAAGGTCATGGTCATAACTGTTCACTATGCGTGGAATATTAAGATCAAAGTTTCCCACGAAAGAAAAACTTGCATATCCAGTAACCTCTCTACCACGAGAGAAACGTCCATTTGCCATATAGTCTTTCATGATCTGGATAGTGTCCGCATCTTTGATTTTCATTTTAGCGACTTCGTCAAAAGCAACATTATCCCAGAATCCAACAGCTCCAACTTGTTTTCGTTGGTTGTTATAAAGAAGGGTAGCTGTAGAAGCTTGTCCTCCCGAAAGCAAAGTTGAATATGGAGAAAATTCTGAATAGAAATACGATTTACCAGTACTTCTTCCTCCTAATTCAATACTATTGTAATTACTTTGAACCAATGGCAAAAAACGTGATAATATATGAAATTTTAATCTTCTTCCATTTCTATCACCTTTGAGTTTGCGAGAACGTTCTGTAAGCCAATCAGGGTCTATGCCAATACTACGTATTAGGACATCTATCCATTCGTCAGTCGTAAATTTCTCACGACCTCTGAAAAACTTCTGTTCATCAAAATGGGCAATTTGAATTGGACGCAAATCTTCTATGAAGAATGCGTAGTCATCCTCTTCAACTTCATTATATGCAAGCGTTACTTCTGCCCAAATTCCACTTTCAAGAAGTTTTTCATTTTGTTGATAGAAGTTGGGATTAATGGCAATACGTTTTGATGCAAAGTTCTCCATCTCTGCCCAATATCGTTTTTCACGTTCTACATATTTAACGTGTATCTTGTCAATAAATTTGTGTCTTTTCTTCTGCTCAACAATTGCTTGTGCTTTATTTGATTCATCTGGGCGAACATAGCATTTTTCTATTGTCTGCAAGACTGCTTTTTTCCCCTCTTCAATTTCTTCTGGATCTTCACTTGCACAATAACGTGATAGTAAAAACTCTAATACAAACGAAGGGACATTTACTGCACGCTTAATTTCATGTAATAAATCCTTTCTGACAACCTTCCCAGGAAAAGCATCATTCAATTTTATATCTAAAGCATCCATTCTTCTTTAATCATTTTCAAAGTTCAATTTAAGTGTAGATAAAGTAGCATTTGTTTCTGCATCTAACGCTGTTATCGTAACTGTACTACCTTGATATTCATCGTCGATACAGATTAGTTGGCGACATTGTTCAATGCTTGGACTAATATCAATGCATTCAGTAACGTCATTGTATAGCATACCTTCTGGAGTTCCGATAACTTGATTGTTATCTCCCGTAACCTTTAACTTTATACTTACATCTTCGGCAAAGAGATTTGTAAAATGAGCTACAATGTTAATAATTGGGCGACGGGTAAATATTGTCCCATCCGTTTTGCCCTTATAGGTAAGAGACAAACTAAATTGAGATTTCTCTTTTTTCTCTTGTAAATCTATTTTAATAATGGGTACCACATTCTCTTGAAGAGATAATCCTTCATGGAAATAGATTTCACCACGTTTAAATACCGTAAAGTCTTTTGCATAACTTAGCTTCATTACCGCAATATCTTCTCCTAATTGAGTAGGAGTAAAAGAAATTGTGTCTGAAGTTTCATTAAGGTTCCCTGCCAAAACACGAGATTCTTCAAGAACTATGTCACTTCCAGCTGGTTTAGAAATAAGATTTCCGGTGTTAAATGCTGGCAACAACATATAGCCGTGATCGGTAACGAAAACGGCTTGATCGAATTTCAGCTTTTTACAGTCATCAGTCAAACGTGCTAAACGAATCAGTTCACGTTCCATAGAGGCTAATCCATTCAATTTGTCGTTCTCTCCAGCAGTATCAATTCCTACACTACGAACAACTAAAAGGTGAGTGTTCTCGTTTATGGCAGATGGATCAAAATCTTCCAAACGTACATCTTGAACTTCAACCCCAGTCTTTGCACGCAAGTAATCAATTCTATCTTCTGGCGATGCAACCACCTTTGAATCAATCATAGGTTGCAATTTACCTGATTGTACATCAAGAACGATATTGTTTAAATGGTTCGCCATTCCAAATCGAGTTACGGAAGGTAAATATGATATCTTAGGTTCATATTTTACTCTATCTTTAAAGCGTTTCTCAATACTTTGTGCAAAGTTCTTTCCCATTTCATATCTGAACGCATCTACCATTACAAGCACGACTCGTTTGCCGGCCTGTAAGGCAGGATATACTTCTTGAACACACCCCTGATTCTTTAGCTGGACACAATCTTTCAACTCTTTTATAGTGTTCTGATATACTTTTACTGCGCGCTCAGTGAACTCTTGATACCTTGAATTTACGAAATCAGTTAGTTCTTTAACTTGTTTGGGGATATTAATAACCCCTAATCTTTCTGTGTGGAAACGACGAAATGCATAATCTGCATCACATCCGCTATGCGCGTACCAGTCAACTAATTCTTGAAGATTCCCATCAGATTTTAACCCTCTGTTTATGCAGTCAGTTAGGAGTAAAGCATTTGATGCAAGCTTCCAAAAAGAAGAAATTTCAGAATCTTCCTGATACCAAACATCATTAATATTTTTATTACATAGTTTATGAGCTTCTGCCTGCTTACCTTCCTTAAGGTAAGCAATGAATCTATCATATTCTACACTGTTCTCAAAGCCGAATGTGACTCTATTTCCAAGATGCTTACTCTTGGTAAATATCTCAGAAAGATTTAGTTGTTCTGCAACCTTATTGGCATATTTTACATATGTCTCACGCAGATTGATTTGATTTCTCAATTTATCGCAAATCAAAAAAATCTTATCCTTCATCTCAATTGGAGCTATCGCGACACTTTGAAGATTAGACGGAATAGCTTCAGGTAAATCAAAGACAAATTCACTGAAAAGAAGATATGCCCATAACTTCATCTGAATATCTTTCAATGATAACCCACTAGCATCTAAGCCTGGATATTGAATCTCTGCAAAATTTTTCCATTCATTTTGCCATTTCAGATCCTCACTTGATGCGAGTGACAATAAGTTTACAGTAATCTCCACCGTACTTTTCCCTCCGGTTAATTGCTCTAAGCCTGGGAAAGCAGCACCCTCAAGCAGAGCATTAATCATATTAAAAGAAGTAGTTCCGTTTGCGAATAATTGTTTAAGTTCTTTATGCTTTGCTGGAGAAATAAATGAGGTACAAATATTCTCATATCTATCTTCAGCTCCAAAAGGAAAGATTCCTCCGCTTTTAATAAAACCTACGAACGGTTCTTCAACCCAACCACGATTATTTGTCGGCATCGGTCGCTTACGGTAAATTATCATCCTTGAATCTTTATTCAAAGACAGTTCATTTGACCAAAAACGTGAAGCAGACAATCTTGCATGCAATAGACCTTTTGTTGTATCAATGACTTTGATACCCTTTTCTGCGGCCAATGGTAATATATCATAATATAGGCCATCTTTATCATAGATAGTTAGAACGGGGCTTTCTGCTTTCATTTTAGCCATCCATCGGTCTAATATATATCCTTGTATATCCATTTTTAATCAAATAATAATTTTGAGTTACTGTCTTCTTCCTTTTTCTTTCTAGGCTTCTTTTCTTTGGGCTTGTTCTCACAAAGATGTTCCAGCCCATGTGTAAGTGCCATACACCAATCTTTTTTTGCTTTTTGAGTGACACGGGCAGGGTACATGCTCATGGCAAGATGACTCCAGTCATAATTACCTTTGTTTAGCTCTTCCAGATTACTTTGGCATTCAGCTTTCCATGCTCTATGAAAAATAAGATTTACCAATGGACATGAGGTAACTGGTACACCATCATCATGATTCGGTTCATAGCCACTATCAATTATGCGATTAATTTCAGCCATCATGTTTTCAACTTGATATTGTTTTGCACGTAAATCATTTTCAAGATTTTTCTCTTTTGAAACCATTGCTGCATTAATACCGCTCATCAATTTTTCATTTTCTTCTCTAAGTTTAATTATTAAAGAAGGTAATGTGTTATGACTTAATTTAGGATAGTAAATCCAATAGGTCAATGAACCATCTTCTGAAGATAATGGCCAGTAGATTGGTGCTTTCCTTCGACTTTTTGTATATCTCTTAAAGTGATAATCAAAAAATCCTGAAGTTGATTCAAAATAATTTTGTAGGCTCTTACAGCCAATTAATTGACATAGTTCATATTCTATATCATCACCTTTATCAGCCCATATATAGTGAATCACATCACGTACTTTTGAAGCCAATGAGCATATATCATTGGCCTTATTTGAAAGAATACCATCTTCAGGAATCTGTAATACCGTATTAGTATCATCTTTATCCAGACTAACTACAGGCATAAATGGGAGAGCATCAAATACGTCGCCAAATTCTGGAATTGCTTTATTACCTTTGGCATAAGCAGTATCCCATCGTCCAAATGCCATACCTACCAACTCCTGAACAATTTCTTGTGCCAAAATCTTTTTATTAATAATATTTTTATTGCTTGCATTATCAATAGATAATAATTCTTCGTACGGACGACGAGCCTTGTAGTCATTCAGTATTTTGCGAAAATCACTCTCTTCTTCAATTTCTGCAAGATCCATCCATAAATTATCGTTTTGCTCTACAAGTGTCTGATATGTGTTATAATCGATAGTGAGTTTACTTTGAATCTCTTCTAATGCATTTGCAATCCCAGAAGAAAAATCTATTTGTGATATTAATCCTCTATACTCAAGATTAGTTTCATCAAGACTAAACCAATAACGCTTAATTTCTATGATTTGCTTTATCAAGTTTTCAATATCTATAGATTTTGTAATATAATCTGGCATTGGGAGTAAATTCATATAACCGGATGGTTTATGTTGTCCAGTATATAAGTTAATTACATATTGTGATAGTATTGAATTTACGTGACCCAACATTATATAAGAGTTTGTTGAACTTAAATTAGGGATTGATTGACCCTCAACAGTGAAATATAAATCCTTCTTTTTTATATGAGCATCTAAAATTTCTCCTCTCTTACCATAACAAAGACCAATGGTTTGTACATAGTCAATTCCAGTTGGTCTAAAATTTGGATAAGTTCTGGCTATATCTCCATTCTTCTCCCATATTAAAGTATCCCTGTAAACGGTATAAAAGAGTGTATAAGTACTACCTTCATATATATTACGATAATTATTTATATTCGAACCCATTTCATAAAATAGTCTAAAATGGATATCTGCAACTAATGCCATGCCTCTTTGAGCAGGCATGTGTCGTTGTTCTATATTCGGATTTCTAAAATAAGCCAGTAAGGATTCATCAAATTTATAACCCATTATAGTATTAGGGAAATTAATAAAATCCAAAGAAGCAACGTTATAAACATTTTGTCTTTTTGTGTTTACACTAGCTAGCAACTCACTTGACTTCTCATTTTGATTAATATCCCATACATCAATAAAAACACCTATATTCTGAGTGGATTGTTTAGAAAGAACAAGAGTGGATGTTTCGACATTAGCATCAAGTACACCCCATCCTGTATCAGCGCATACTTTTATGTAACCACAAATATTTCGTTTGCGAAACGCTTCGTACGATGATTTTATTAAAACTGTACGATCAAAGATACTTCCAACAAGTCCTGTTTCAGTCAACATTTCTTGCATTCGGTCAAAAAAAGCACAAACTAAATTTCTACTCCAAGCTGGATAATTTTCATTGAGGTAATCAGTCGTATTTTCACTTCCGTCCCCAAAAGGAGGATTCATTACAATACAATCGAACCGTTTTTGACAAAGTTCAATAAAAGCAAAGCCACGAGTTGCGTCGTCGCTAAACAACGCATTTTCATAACCTTCCTCTTCGCTTAATTTTGAAGATAGTTGATACAAAGCTTCTTTTAAGCGGGATGTTATTTCTTTAAAAAACTCTTCTTTGTTTTCTTTAAGTATCCTGCGAGCTTCATTCTCCATTTCAATCTTTACCTTCTCTTCGTTAGAAGAAAATAATGTGGCATAACGATATTGATTTACTTTGGTCCAATTATTTTTCAAGTAATCAATCTCGTCTTCAATTTCTTTTTCCATCTTGAATAGCAAACCAGCTTCGCCCACAAATTGCATCTTATCCCAAATCTTTTTGATTAAGTTCTGCATAGGCTTGTCAAGCTCTTCCATCAATCCTTTCAGGAGTTTCTTGTTTCCAGGCATCGATTCAGCCAATACCAGATTACTTTTTTTTATCAATGGTCTATCTTGTGGTAAAATGCCAATCTCACCATAGCTTCGCTGTGCGCGAAGCCACAAACTAAGAGCGGCAATCTGAAGTGCACGTGGGTCGATTTCGCAACCGAAAATATTATTCTCTAAAATCAAACGAGGTACTTCTCTGTGAAATGTGTCACGCGTATGTATTTCTCTAAATGGTATCAGCAGATTTGGATGGTTGTCCCATGCATCCATATAGATAAACTCATAAACTTCATACAAATAAAGTCCAAAATGCATACTACCACAAGTGGGGTCAAGAGAAAGTATCTCAGTCGGTTCTTTTATAGTTCTTTCTGTTAGCGTCTCATCTGTTTTTTTCACCATATAAGAACATTGTTTTTCACCGATAAGGCTTTGACCTTTGGTCATCTCGTACCAAATACGTCCCAGCGAGTTATCAGTTAAAAAACGAACAATATATTCCGGAGTAAAGAACTGATTGCGTACAGCCATTTCACGACTATTGCGAGGCTTATTGCTCTCTTCACGCATTTTACGTCTTTCCTCAAGTGAATTATAGTCCTGGAACATCCATCCTAATGTTTCATCTTCTTTCCAAAAGTTTACAGTCGTTCCATTTTGTTCATCGTACCATTCAGATAAGTCTGTTGAATTGATAAGTTCAAGCAATTTTAGCAAAGTACTTTCATCAGGAAAGATAAGACCGTATGGAGAAAATCTGTCGAAGACAGCTGGCAATTCTATACTTAATTCATCAAAGATACTATGCAGATACCATTTATAGCGGTCGTATTGGGGCATACCAATGACCTGAGAAATGGCATCAAAGCTTTGAAATCCCACAGAATCATATCCTCCGTGAATACTCTCCAGAATCAACCCACGTTCTTCGCACATCCTTAATGCTGAAAAACGGTTCAACTGAGTAAATGCTTGTTCAGCAATCAGTTGACCTACGGCAAGACGCTCTTTGTCGTTTTGATTTTCAGGAAGAGCTGCAAGTAGATGTTTTAATCTCTCACGGAGCATTTTGGCTGTATGTACTATGTCTGGGTCTTGATTGGATAGTTGTTCTACAGGAATACTGTGGCCATCAATCCATATACCATAATATTGCTGTAACAACTCAGTGATGTTCTGCATAAGCAGATTTTTTGCTGAGCTAACAAATTTTTCCAATATTTTCTTTCCACTTTGAGAAATCATAAGTTTCTGTTTTGAGTATTATTCGTTTATGTTCAATTCTACCGGTGAGTTATCTCCCACGGTGTTCAATAGTTTGGATAACGCATTAATTACATCTTGTAATTCTTTTCGAGTGGTAATTTTACGTTTCAAACTTAAACGCAGGGGTTTATATTCAGGCTCATGAGCATTGTCGTTATTGGGTTTCGTATTATCAAGTTGTGTATCGACTGTAGAATCCGTTTTTTGCTTATCTTCCTTACTGTCTGGTGGGGATGTTACTGTAACAGCTGGAGCATTTGTTTTTGCGTAGTTTTTAATTTTGCACTTGATTGCTGCTACATTATTCATATTGTAGGACACGTAAGTATTTACCATTTCTCTTAATGATTCAATAGAATTGCTTCTGCAATCCACATTGAGCCTATTGAGTAATGTTTCAATTTCTATTTTTTGTACATCAGTCAATTGTTCAAATTCAGGCATAGCCTTTATCTCGTCACGACTATCATTTAACTGAGCATTACTTTGTGTTTGGAATTCTATACAACCTTGCTGCAAGTAACTATCTACTTGATTTTTTAAATCTGTAATTTCAGATACAATATGATGCAAATCAGGGGTCTTAATATAATCATTATATAATTGAGCCACATCATTCATATGCTTGCGGAAATCAGCCAGCTGAATAAGTTCTGGAAGATTCTTGCTCTCTTGCATAATATGATTAATATGCTTAATATGATCAAATAATGATGCCGTTTGATTGCACTTCATTATATCCATAGCATACTTGAATGCATTGACACAATCGTTATCTTTTCCAAGAAGGTAAGCGGCTTCACCACCTTCGCTATCTATGATTCTCTGAGCATAGTTTATAGCTGAACGCATTTGCGAAAGTCCAGCCAGGCCATATGTCTCAAATGTAGGTAAAAGGTTGTTGAATCTTGGAAGATAATACTTAATCTTTCCATATGCTTCTTTAGCAATGTGATCCTTAACAGGTGCAACTCTACCACAATTGAAAAGGCTGACTAAGTTCTGAGCTGCATTAAGTAATTCGGGAATACTTAATGCACCCTCGGTATTAAGCGTAATACTAATCTTATTAAAACTATTATTATTAGCCATTGCATCAACTGCAGAATCTCCAAAGACAGTGATATTCTTTCCTGCTACGCGCAACTGAATAACACTAGCCTTTAACGTAAGAGCTACAATATATCGAATGGTATCTTTTGCCCAACCGTAAGGATCACGCTCAAAATAATTCATCAATTCCTGTCCAGTAACCTCATTGCGAGAAGCAATAAAATCCTTGATGGCAGAAATAGCCAAATTAGATGTATCAATAGTACCTTTACTTTTATTGATAATCTTAAATGGGTTAAGTGCATCAGGAATTGTGGTTATGTCACTGTATGAAGCGAGCTTGGTAACACAATCAGCTTTCATATTCGTCGATGCTAAAGGATATTTCTCAAATACCTTTTCAGCTATGGACTTCAATGCAACCGTTTTATAGGTTTCTGCATTTACTTGCTGAGGATTTCCACGGAATATGATTTCGCTATTGGCCATTGCCTCACGGAGAATAAGACCTAACTGACGCTTTTTCTCATCAGCATTTTCTGACTGAGCACGCAAATATGCTTGAATTTCTTTATTGGTCTCATTCTGGTGACGATTCTTGATGTTTTGACTTCTAACAATATCTTGAAGAATAGATTCTTTGTCTTTATCCTTACCCAATGTACACAGCCAAAATAAAGTACGGCTATTTTCGTTTCTTGTACTTTCTGTAAGGAGGTATTGATGTGTCTCATCAAAATTTGATCCTTCTACAAGACGAACATTAATCTTCAAACTAGTCGCAGCATGGATTATATATGGTCGATTACGTTCTGTCAATTCAACGCCGGCAGTAATCGTTTTACTTTGATAAACATTTACAGAAGGGGCAGGGGTAAAAATATCTATAAGTTGTTTCTGAAGGACTTCGGCCTTTTCGCTATCTCGTGGTATAATTTTATTACGCTCTTCACGTATACCTAAAATTGCATTAGTCATGAACTGATACTTTCCATCAATTTCTTGCAACGTCAAACCATCAGTTTGCATAATGTCTTCAAGAGTTTGACGAACCTTAACCTTGTCAATATTTACACCTACAATGTTATATAATAAAGCACATAGATTATCAAATGAAAGATTAAAATCATCCAGTAATTGCATTACCGCAATTGTTTTACATATACGTACAGCTAATTGATTGCCATTGAAAACTTGAACAGCTTTATCGGCTGCAATAACAATTTCCTTGGCAGCATTGCGTTCCATATCAGCATGTAAAACATCATAGAAATATTCTGGACCAGCCATCTGACCAATATTAGCATCAGCAAGATGATTGTCCACAAGTATATCTCTAATTAATCTAATAACAGAACGTAATCCAACGCCACCGGTTCTACTCGCCAACTTCTGCAATAAAGACAAAAGTATGTCGATATGAACAGGAAGGAACGGATATAGGTTTGCAAAAGATTCGTCTGTCAGAACCTGATTGTAAATACTTCGTTCTTGCAAAGTTAGATGTATGCTATTTTTTAATAGACCTTCGTTATTGTAGAAAAGTGTTTTAAGATAGCTCTGACCTTCTTTAGATTTACCCAAAAGACGCTTTGTAATGATTTCTTTAATATCATTGGCTTCTATGTCCACTTTGACAGGGAAACGATCATTCAAACGGAATAACTCATTGGAGTTTAATTGAGCTTGTCTATTATCTTCTGTGAGTGTTTGCTGTGCAGTTGCAATAACCCAAACTTTTCCTCTAAATTCATCTTTGAATATCTGCATCATGCCTTGCAGATTCAAAATAAGTTCAACATTGGATGCAACATATTGACCGACTTCATCTAATACAAAGATAATCTTATCTTTTCCAGTTTTTTCTTTAACCAACTTGTATAATCTGGTAAAACGCTCTTTCTCATTTAATGCACTACTCAACGAGATGTTTTTAAAGCTTGCACTATCGGGAAAGTATGCAGGAAGGACACGTGGAGCAAGACTTGCCGCAATTAAATTTGCAGCAAGATCATTTGATTCCACAGACTCCCAAGTTTTATTTTTCTCTGTTTCAACTAACTTGCAAAACTCTTCGTATTTGCCTTCGCTATGAAGCATATCAATGAAACACATGACTTTCTGGTCAGTCGATTTGGTAATACCTAAAAGTTTTAATGTTTCATAATACACAATATCACTTACATTTGCTATCTTACCGGCAACAGACTGTGTGCTAAGGTCTATCATTACCACCTGTGGATTGTGTCGGTTTATAATAGTCTTATGCATTGCTGCAATAGCCGTATCTTGGATTCGACTCATTAACTTATCACCAAAAGTGACGCCATCGATCATAACACTCTTATCGAAAGAGAGGCCAAGGTATTTGGCAAATGAACTTTTACCAGAACCATAGAAGCCTGATACCCATATACCAACTTCTTTGCTTGAATCGTCAAACGCAGTTTGAAGGTCTTGAATCACATCTTCATAGTTACGATGTAATTTATCTGTAACAACATACTCTCTAATTTCCGAACTAAGATCCTGTTCAGTTTTAGCCCCGAATGTTACGACACTTTCTATCGTTCTATTAAGTTTTTTAGAAGGGTCGAATAAATCTTGTATTTTATGCATAACGCTGAGTTTTAAAAGTTAATGGAACGATAATTTCCGTCTTGATTATAAACACCTAGGAATGAACGTGCGGTTCCTTGTGTTTCACCTGGGTACATAACCAACATCGGAGTTTTTATCTGATTATATATCTTGTTCTCGATGACACCCATCATATAAAATGGATGCAACATTTCAGTGTCACGCAAAACAAGCAGAACATTTTGCTCATTCATAAACTGTTCCTGTATGTTTAATATGGCATGTTCGAAAAATTCATCAGATGATATCTCCTGTTTGATACTATTATACATTTCTTCTTCTGATACAGATGGATCAGTCCATATTTCTCTGTAATCATGGGAGTTGATATACTTATCTATAAGTTCACCAATAGAAACAAATTTTACTTTGAAACCATAAAACTCGGCTTTAGGGCATAAATATGTATCAATAACATTACGTATAATAATTGCATCTTCTGGCTTATAGACCAAATAAACAATAGGTGATACTCCTCTAGCATCTGTCCTGCTTGGAGACTTCAAATACTGAAGAGCCTTTTCTATTTTATCTTCATAACGTTCCATTGATAAACTCCTCCATTGTATTATATTTCCACGAAATAGTCATTAAATCACCTGTGCATTGCGCTATATATCCTCCTTTAAGATTAAATTCCATAATCTTATCCTGAACTTGATATTTATCCAAACCAAAGAGTTTCCAATCATCATGATTCCATATAGCAACATCTGACAATCCTTCAAAGTGAAGTTCATGCATCAAATAAAGGACTGTGAAAGAATATATCTCATACGGTAATATTTGGTTTTGATTGTTTATCATATCAAACTCCACAAGAACCTTTTTGATGTAACGAGCCTGTCTTACGCATATGGATTCTCCCCAATTTGCTTGACCACTATTAACTATGTTGACCACAAAATTCTTAATACTATCAGCATTGATTTTTTCTGCTCCTGACAGCCTGAATTCATTCAATACATTAATTATGTAGTCATATATTACAGCATTTTCTCTGGCGCAATACAGCAGTAGTAATTGTTTGAAATGATGTAATAGCAGTCCTTTACTTCGAATTTCTTTGAGCCATATTGGCACCTTTGGATTACGAGACATTAATCGTGGGTAGAAGACTAATTTAACAATATCTTTAGTCCTCAATTCTGTACATTTACTTAATGTATTTGATTGGTGTACATATTCAAGTAAGGCATCAATAGTCATGCCATCTTGATAAATTTCAAGCAAAGACAACGTCTCTTCAATGAGACCGCATCCTTTGCCTAACTTACAATTGTATTGAGTATTTCTCATCATTCGAAAAAAGGAAAAGCTTTAATACCGTTTTTAAATGAATAAATGTAGTGTGATGCACAAAGTCTCAACAAGTTATCTATCTCGTTTATGTCAAAACTTCCAATGTTAACCACATCTAAGCTATAATCAGTGACAATTGTATTCATGGAATCCAGATAATCTTTATAATCTGGCAGCATCTCCTGAAAATTTATTTTTTCTTTTTTGAGGTATTCCATAATATCTTTCTCCACCTGAATAGGCATCTTGAAAAGCGTATACATGCCTCCAATTATCATATTATGCTCCTTACGCATATATTCCAAGATAAGGTTATAATATGCTATGTGACCAGATTTCGGGAAAAGATAATCCATCATTTCAGATGCTCCTAATTGATTAATATCATTCCATAATTGCGCATCTACTCCTGCTTTATATACAGCTAAGCGCATTTTTATGATATTCTCTATATTTTCTTGAGGCATATACTATTATTTTAATTTTGATGGGATTAATAATTCTCTGACATCTACTTCAAGTAGGTCAGCAATCTTACGAAGTGTCTCGAGCGAAGGTTGAGAGGTGTTACTGTTCCATTTGGAAATTGTAGCAGCATCTTTACCTAATTCTTGAGCTAACCACTTAGCGGTTCTTTTCTTTTCTACAAGAACCACTTTTAGCCGATTCAGTTCTTTATTCTGTTCCATCTTAAATCATTTCTATGAGGAAAATACATTGGCAACAGTTTATAATACTGTTTTGTATGTGATTTTCCGTATGTTTATGTTTTTATTACTTCAATAATGCAAATCTAATAAAATTTGTCGAAATAACATCCAAAATCTACGAGTAATATGCAAATGGATTTGCGAATTAATCCAATTATCTTGTGCTATATATTAAAAAAGCATTGTATTCCTTGCACTTTTAATGGTAATACTGTTCAGTTATAGTTTTTTATTGTAATTTAAATCTTCAAACATTGGGTTATGTTTGATCAGTACTGATGGGAAAGTACTCAAACTTACATTGAAGTATTGAGTATTATGTGAGGAACACTTCATTTATATAGACTTATGTAATTTATTTAAGTTAATTCTTTGTAAATTTGTAGATTCTATTAAGGAAGGTATATGAGCAGGTATTTAATTATAGCAGTATTGGCAATGTTTGTTGCCATCCCTCGAATTTGTGCTCAGTCACGAGTTCGTATGGCTTTGCCTAAGACACAGACGATGGTTCACAATTCTCTATCTGAAAGTAGGGCAAACAAAAGGGGAAATGCTCAATTTACTATCTCCAAAGACTTGCTTGCTAAGATGTTTGGATTTTGTGGAATTTCAGTATCAAATGACACTACCGGTTTGGCTTTATCCGTTGATACCTGTGCAACCAAAAGAGACGTGAAGAAGTCGTTGTCAGAAGCAACGAATATCGAGTTTACAGCTTTGGATGTCTTGAATATGTTAGTACCTGGTGCTTTCTCTGATAAGGAAAAAGAACAATGGAAGTCTTTACCGAAAGAAACTAGAAAGGCAATTATGGATATGGTGTTAACTCCTGGGGCAACACAATGGGATGCCCTTAATGAGGCTCAGAAAGCTGTTATACATGAATATAGTAATGGGAAATAAACCTGACTGTCATATGTACTAAATATAAATTCCACTGGAAAAATACTGAGGCTTTTTCCAGTGGAATTACATATTCATGAATCGAATAACAACAAAAATTCAGCATATCGGCGTCGCTCTATGGAAGCAATCTTCTTTCCACGCCAGTGGCAATACTTCACATAGTCATTTTTTATATTCCTATCTCCGGAATCGAGTTTCTTTAGAATTGTATTTTTGGGGTATTTACCTTTTAATCCTAACAGCTTGAAGGCTCCGACATTATAAGCTAATGCTGCTAGCAAAAGAGAATCTTTACCATAGGGACGAAACAAGGAGCATAGTTCTTTGAGGTCTTTGCGAAGAAGAAACTCTGCTTCTGTGGCAGTCATGTCGGATGAATACTTTTCTCCGGGTCGCAGCCGATGTCCATACCCAACGTAAGGATAATCTTTTTTTCGATGTAGTCCCTCATAGTACTTGATACAACAGACTGCTCTTTCAAAAGGTGGAAGGTCGAAAATCGTTAGGCTTTTAGAGAGTGGCTCAGACGGCGTTACCGTCTGGCCGTTAACTCTCATACCAAATAAGAATATGACAAAAGTTGCTATTATCCTGAAATTCATTTTACTTTAAATTTGGTTATCTCATCAATCATGTTCTTGACATCAAGATTGACACTTACGAAGTTCTGGTATAGAATACGTTCCTTGGCATCCTTTGAAGGGAAAGTATAGAACTTCGGTATCTGATAGTTCTTGTAGTTCGCTTCCTCTTCGGCAATCTTCTTCATGTCAAAATCAGTCTTGCAATAGAACTTGGAGGTTTGGAACTCGGCAGACTCCTGAATATTCATGCTGTCACCACGTCCTGTCTTGGTCTTGATAAAATCACGGGCAGACTGGCCGCAGATCCAACCTGTAGGCATATCCGAAATTTTACTTGCCGGAACAAGGCTGTCCATATTCTCATTGAGATTGATGGAAGTCTTGTCACGGTCAATAGTCATACCTTTTTTGAGTTGGACTATCTTACCGAAGATGTCGTTTGAAAGCCACTCCAAAGTCTCTTTTGATCTTGCTGAGCCACTGACTACGTTACCCACTGTTGTGATAACTTTCTGCATACCTACTTTCCCATAATCGGATTCGAGCTGCGGCAGTTCTTGGAAGCCTAATGTGACGCTGACCTTGTTACTTCGGGCGGTACCAATCAGTCGGTCTATCTTGTGAAAATAGAGTGTAGGCAACTCATCCACGATGATGCTCACAGGAATATTCTTACCTTGACCGGTATTCACACGGGTTACGAGACGGTTCAGAATAAGCGCATTCAATGCACCGATAATGCTTTCCATCTCCGGGTCATTGGCTATTAACAGATAGCTTGGATTCTTCGGATCAGACACCTTCAGGTCAAAATCATCGCCATCCTTATGAAATATCCAATAGGATTCCTTGGTGGCCAGGCGGGATGTATAGACACGCAGCGTACCAATCATACCTTCCAACTGTTCCATCGCCTTGTTCTTCATGGCTGTTTGGAACGGCCCCAATAGGGGAGTTACT
>ULMK01046139.1_pt1 | contig 18111 bp, 10 predicted proteins | sample 1951621 | NCBI WGS metagenome assembly ULMK01 (sample SAMEA4835547, study PRJEB28245) | human gut metagenome | biome: gut microbiome; material: fecal sample | place: Denmark | collected 2008
GACAAATTGAATTTGTCCGGACAAATTGTCCGGCAGCTTATAAGTTACTAATATTTAACCCTTTACAAGCGACCGGACAAAAGAGCCGGACAAATTCAATTTGTCCGTGTTTCTATTTTAACTTAATTACTTTAACTTTTCTTCGTTCATACACTACGCTGATGCAACTTAGTACCGTTACCAGGCAAGAAGTAAAATGAACCTTATTTTAATCTTTCAGTTTCTTTGCCAGCATTTGGTCTGCGAGTCTATATTTGTATTCCATATTTTCAAATATTTGATTACGTGTGCAAAGATACTACTTTTTTTCGGCATTTCCTCAGTTGGCCGTATTTCATTTCCTCAGTTGGCCGTATTTCGTTTCCTCAGTTGGCCGGACTCATTTTAATCAACAGGTTTTGGTTGTCTGAAAGCAGAAGGCGTTACCCCTCTCATCTTCTTGAAGAACTTGGTGAGATGAGCCTGCGAGGAGAAACCGAAGGTATTGGCTATTTCCTGAACCGTATGCGTGGTGGTAGAAAGCTCGCGCTCTATCTCCTTCACGATGTATTCATCGATGATTGCCTTCGGCGTCTTGCCGGAGATACGACGGGTAACCTGAGCCAGATAACGGCCACTCACATTCAACTGGTCGGCATAGAAATGAACATCGCTATAAGTGCGGCAGAAGTTATTCACCTGCGAGATAAACTGGTTGTAAAGCTCGGAACTTCTGCCCTGCAGATTGCTCTGGCGCACGAGTTCTACATTGATGAAATCCTGCGCCATCGCCAACGCCTCCTCCATCTTCTTGCCCTGATTCAGATAAACGGCAAGAGCTGAAGAAAAACGGTTGATGAGACCATGCGAATTGGCATTGTCGAGGCGATAGATCCGGAGTCCCTGCTTCTCGGCAAGGCTCAGCAGCTTGGAATTCTGCAGAATGATGTCGCTCTCCTTCTTGCGTGACACGACGACAGAACAGAGCGGCAGCAGGCGATATTTAATCTGGCTCACCACATCTTCCGTCATCAGCGCATCGCCCTGGCTCGACCAGATGGCAGGGGCATAGATGATATGGGTAGGACGGTACTTGGTCAAGGCATCGATGACCACATTCAGCGTCTCCACCCTGCGTATCATACCAATCTTCACTATATCAGGCTGCATATCGTTCATGATAGCCTCTATCTGCCCCGAAACAATCTCGGCAGGAATATCGAAGAACTCCTGAATACCGAGCGTATTCTGCACAGTGATGCTGGTTATCGCCGAAACAGCATAACCGCCCAACTCGGAAATCGTCCTGATGTCCGCCTGCACACCAGAGCCTCCGGTGCTGTCTGAACCTGTAATCGTTAATATCATATCCTTAAACTTTGAACCCGATGATAAGTTTGAGGGCAAAGATACAAAAAAAGAGCGAATAATCCGCAGAATTTGCAGATAATTCGCTCTTTTTTTATTCTTCAGTGAGATCTTTACATTCCTTGAGTATCTCGGCAGGAACCTCATCGCAACGCTTGTAGCGGCTGATGTCGGTAACATCGTCCTTGGCGGTCCATATCATGGAACCGGAAGCCAGGAGGCGGGTTACGAGATAACTCTGATTCCAGTCGCCCTTACCATTATCATAGCTTCCGCTGATGATGTAGCCCTGGTATGGATCGTTCTTGATAGCGAACGAACCGGTGATATGGCGACCATACATACTGTCAAACTTCTGATACATCTCGAAAGTCTGGTCCTTGCGATTGAAAACGATGTAGCAGTATGTGCCCTCAGCAAGAGGTTCACCGTTCCACTCAGCCAACTTCCATGTGCCATGAAGATTGGCAGGCGTAACTTCCAGAGAAGGCTCCTCCGGTTCTTCATCATCGCTGCTGCAGGCAGCAAAGCCGCAGGCAAACAAAGCAATCACCAGGAGGGTGAAGAGTTTTTTCAAATATTTCATTGTCTTGGTATTTTTTTCTTTTTTACTTTTTTCCTTTTTTACCTTTTTACCTTTACAACGACCTGTATCGTTCTGTCAGACGGGCGGGCGTCCAAGCCCTCCAGAATAACAGGGAAGGTGAAGGATTCGGGCATCGTAGCCGGAATCTTATCGGCTATGATGGTGATGACGAGGTCAGCCTCATCACCCGGTTCTATCACCTCAGGCTCTGTCGTAAGACGGGCATAAGGAGGAAGAAGGAGGCTGGATATACGGAGCGGCTTGTCACCGCTGTTTCCGCAGAGGATACGTGCCTCAGGCTCTGTGCCCGGCTTTACCTCTGTGATACTTGCCTTCGCCTGTTTCAGTCTGAGTGCGCCCATCTTGTGCGGATAGCGTGCCCACTGGTCAGCACCCGGCAGTACCTTTCCCGTTAAGGCAAGCTTAACGGCAGGCTGTCCCTCTACCTCTTTCAGATAGAGATAAGCACCCGTATTGATGGTGCCCGGATAGCGGTTAGGCGTGAAGGTGATCTGCACCTGACAGGTATCGCCAGGCTTCATCACATCGCCCCTGACATAAGAACTGGTACATCCACAGGTGGTTCTCACCTGTGTGATGTGCAGTATCTTCTTGCTCACATTCTTACCTACGAAGGTGAAGGTGCGAGGCGCATCGTCCTCGGTCATCGTACCTGCATCGATAAGCGGATGCTCAAACTTCAGCAGTTCCTCCTGCGCATTCACCGTAACAGGCAAAGCCAGGAAGAAAAGCGATAGGAAAGTAAATATCTTCATATTACATCCAACCATTGTTACCGGCACTCTTTCTAACGGTCACAACTACGGTCTGGCTGGTACCATCAGCAGCTGTTACGGTGAGCGATGTACTTCCGGCAGCGAGTCCCTTCACGATGAGCGTCTTGCCATCTACCGAAGCAGAAGCTACGCCGTTCTTCGCTACTGAGCAAGAGAATCCCTCTGTCCGACCTGCGAAATATGCAGCGAGGTTAAGAGAAACAGTCTTCTCGATGCCCACATACACGTTAGGCAACTTCATATCAGAACTGAATTCCTTGTTCGTGATGTTATTCAAGAGCTGAGCTGCATCAATCAGACCAGCACCCATCTTGCCGATGTACTTAGAGAGCTGTACAATCTCTGGCGAAGCACCTACGGTAGTATGGTTCATATAGTAGGTCTTAGTTGCACCATTCTGATAATGACTATCCAAATCCTTCACTGATTTCTTCATCAGAGCTACGAAGTCGGCAGCACGATAATGACGGTTCGTCTTGGCAGCATAAGCGAGACCCAAGGCAGCCACACCCGAAACATGAGGACAAGCCATAGAGGTTCCCTCCATGTAGCCGTAAGCAGGCTGACCGTTCTTGATCATCGTAGAGAGCACAGCACCTTTCTGCTCGGTGGTCTCTGCCCAGTATTCATCTTCCTGCTCGCCAATCTTGCTGTAATATTCCAAGTCGCCACCAGGAGCGCTCAGGGTTACGAGCGAACCGAAATCGGTGTAGCAGGCTGGAGTAAAGTCGGCAGCTAATGAAGATACGCAGACGCACTTAGAGTAAGCACCAGGGAAAGCAGGATTGCCAGCATACTCGTTACCGGCTGCGAAGACTGGAATACCACCGTCGATGACACCATTAGGCGAACCGGCATTGTTGATGAAGTAATCCAGAGCTTCCTTCTCCAGCGGATAGGTCTCAGCCCATTCCTTCTCGGTAGCAGGGCCCGGAGTATAACCGTTGATGATACTAGACTCTGAAGAGTTGTAACCCCAACTGCACTGCAGGATGACTGCACCATTATCGGCAGCATACTTGATGGCTCTCGCCTCGCCTGCCAAGGTTACACTGTTCTGACCGGAGAATACCTGACAAGACATAATCTTGACACCAGAGTTAGGAGTTCCGTCACCACCGGCAACACCAGATACACCGATACCATTATTATTTACGGCTGCAATGGTACCAGCTACGTGAGTACCATGACCGGTGTCATTGGCATCAGTCCAGGTAATATCGCCGCTCTCAGTAACGAAGTTGTAGCCATGAAGGTCGCCCTCATAACCGTTTCCGTCGCCGTCAGTCTGGGCACCCTGAACACTTTCGCCCGGGTTGCACCACATGTTGGCTGCCAGATCAGGGTGCGTATACATCACGCCCTCATCAAGAATAGCCACGATGATAGAAGGATCGCCTTTACAGGTCTTCCATGCCTCAAGTGCATTCACATCACATCCTGCCTTAGCGCCTACCTTGTTGTTGTTGAGGTTCTCAAAATCATAGTTGCCCTCGCCCAGGTTACGGTAATGCCACTGGCTGGTAAAGCCCGGATCGTTTGGCTCGCCATTGGCTGCTGAGCGGGTAGACTTCAGCTGAAGTGCCTTATCGCTGAGATAGATGCGCTTGCTGTCGGTATTGTAAGCACGCTTGATGCGGCCGTTGGTCTGAACCTTTGAGATTTCGCCCAACTGCTTCAGGCGCTCGGCAGCCGTCTTCAGGTCGGTTCCCTTATTAAACTTCACCGTATACCAGAGGTGGAGTCCCGCCTCGCGGGTTCTTGCCTCAGTATTTGCATCTACCGGGAACACACGCTCGAAGCTGTAGCTTCCCAGGATGTCGAGCACCTCATCGGTAGAAGGAATACCCGAACGGGTAGCCTTTCCGGCGCGGGTCTTGCTCAGTTGTGCCTGGTCGAGGATATCGCTCATCTCCGGACTGAACTTAATCAGCAGCTCACCCGCCTCAGCATCTGCAGGAATGGTGATTTCTGAATTGCCGTCAGAAGAGCCGATGGTTGACAGGCTGTCAGAACAGCCCGTCAATGCCAATGCGACCATTGCTATATAGAAAAACTTTTTCTTCATTGTTTGCTTCTATATTGTTTTTATGTTTATCTTACTTTTTCTTAGTTCTCCTGTACTTAGCCATCAGCGCAGCTTCATCAATATCGCCTGCTGCCACGTATGTGCGGTAGTAGAGCGGATAAGCTACACCCGGAACCTCCCAGTTGCTGCCTGGGTCGCTGGTTCCGTAATAGTAGTCGTAGCTGTAGCTGTCGTCTGTCATATTAGAGAAACCAACGGCAGCGCCATCGCTATTCTTACCCTTAGGCTGCTGGTTGAACACCATCGTTGGTGCATTCCATTCTACCAGGTGTGGATGGAAGAGAATCCAGTTTGGCACCTTTCCTGTAAAGAAGTTCAGGTTGAGTGACAACTGACGGCAGTTTGGCAATACACGTGGCACCTGAAGAGGATAAACAGCCGCACTAACTACAGAACCATCCTTGTGTTTGCAGGTTACAGGATTATCCAAGCCTGAGAGCAACCACTTGCAGGTATCGCCTACCAGCTTGTCGAGATAATCTTCCTTGTTGGTAGAGAAGTCAGACTTGGTGTATCGGGTAGCCTTGCCGGCAGCCTCCAGTGCCTCAGTCATCTCTTCATCGGTAGGAAGTTCACCCTCCAGGAAGCAGTAAGACAACTCCAGTGTATTCAACTTATCCCATGTCAGGAGCTTGAGAAGCGCCTGGCGGTCTGGAGTTCCGGCATTTACCTTACCATACAGTCCGATAGGATAGTTATTATAAACATAGACGCCTGATGCATTCTTTTCGCCCAGCGAAGCGATGTCGAAGAGAACATCCGTACGGCGCTGTGCGTAGAGAATGAGATTACGCAACTTAGGGAAGTTCTTCTCGTTGACGATATCGGTGATATCTGACAACTTGTTGAAGTTGTTACTTACCAGGTTGAGCGATTCAAGACTCTTGCCCAGATTAATAAAGTTAGCAGGCAACTGAGTCAGACCGTAAGCCTGAACGGTAAGATTCTTCAGATACTTCAGCGAGCAGATTTCATCACCGAGGTTCACCTCACGAATCTGGTTGTTCTCGTTGGAAGTAACAGAGAATGACTCCAGGAACTTGAGGTTGCCCACTTCCTTAGGAAGAGTTTCGCCACTCTTGAGGTTGAACATGCTGAACTTGACAGAACGTACACGTCCTAAAGCCTCAGGATGTTTTTTCACTAAATCATCAGTAGCTTCCCAGAGTGTTACGCCACTCCAGTTGCGCATGTTATCGCTGGAATCGAAGGTAGCAATGCTACCCAGTTTCTGGTTGATCATGATGACAGAGAGAGAGTCACCGGCACGGTTGTCCTCAATCTTTGGTGCTGCCTTCTGACGAACGGTCAGGATAACATCATCTGTAGGATTGCCATCTGCATCTACCAGCTGGTCTTCATCCTTGATTGGCACGAGATGAACCTTAGCCACACGAACGGCAGGAACCACGTTCATCGCCCAGCGGAACTTAAAGTTCACGGTGCGAGGACGGTACTTTCTGTCCAGCACGATACCCAGGTTAGTACCTGTCAGCTTATCTTCATCCTTACTGTTCAGGAGCCAGCCCTCACGCTCGCTCTCGTTCTCTGCCTTCTCGGCATCGGTCAGATCACCCTCAAAAGAATACTCTATCTTACCAATCTTGCATTCCACGTTGGCAGAAATCAGACTCTCGAAAGCACGGTTATCGTAAGAATCGGAGTTTTCGATTTCTACAACAGAATCCTTCAGGAAGATCTGCTTGCCATAACCGAACTGGGTGATGGTAAGCTTGCGACTCTGTCCGTTGGCACCCTGGAAACTGAGTTCTGTGCTGCGGAGCGTGTTGGAAAGAGTAGAATCCACCTTGATGGTACCCTCAACAGAACCCACGCCGTTGGCAGGCGAAAGCGTCAGCCAAGGCTCAGAGGTATTAGCTACCCAGTCCTGTGAGGCAGCGATGGCAATCTGCTCTGTTCCACCCTGAGGGCCTATGGCTATCTCCTTTTTATCGAGCGCCAGTCCTCCTGGGATATCGACATCATCCTTATCGCTGCAGGCTGTGAAAAGCCCGGCAGCGAGAACGATACCTAATGTCAGTTTATTCATATATTTCATATTACTACTTTCTTATAGGGTTTAATTTTCGAGATCCAAAGCATCGCAACCGCGGATGTCCTGATTCTTGTTGTAGAACAGCATATACATACCTGCCTTGATGTATGCGCAGACGCTCGTTACATCGATAGAGATGTTAGGGTTGTCTGCGATATTCAGGATATAAAGGTGAGAGGTCAGTGTCTCTTCTACCTTACGGATATCGTTGGAACCAATCTGGAACTGGATCAGGCTCGGACAGGTTGTGATTCCTGTAGGCCATGTACGCAGGCAACGCTGGTCGGTCTTCTCATCACGCTGGTGGTTGATGGCAAAGGCACGGAGCACGGCACTGTTCAATGGCTGGGGTGGCACCTCGGTGAAGCAGTTGTAGCTCAAGTCCATATTGGTAATGTATGGCAATGTGGTTGAGCGGAAGTCATCAGAGAGGGATGTCAACTTGTTGAATCGGAAGTCGATAACCTGCAGCAGATAAGCCTTCTTGCCCTTGATGGAACCCTTAGGGATGGTGCGCATCTGGTTGCCGCTCAAATCGATGGTTGTGATTGGCGAACCGGCAGTAAACAGCTCTGAAGGGAACTTCTCTATCTTATTGTTTGACAGACTGACAGAAGCTGCATTAATACCCTTGTAGGTACCATGACTATTATCTACACCTGTAATCTCGTTGTAAGAGAAGTCTACAGAACCCATCTCGCGAACAGAACTTGCATCGAAGATATTCGGAATCTTCTTCAACTTGTTATGAGCGAAAGTCAGACTTTCCACATCATCTGTAAAGGCACAGAGATTAGCAGGAATCTCTTCAATCTGGTTGTTGTTCAGATAGAGAGAAGAGAGAGCTACCTCAGAACCAAACGGATGTACCTTCTTGATATTATTGTAAGCCAGGTCGAGCAAACCGAGATTTACCATCTTTCTCAATGCAGAAGACTCAGGGAACTCCTCCAGGTTATTGTAACTCATATAGAGAATCTGGAGTGTCTTACCTGTCTTCTCCTCAGCTAAGCGAGTCCAATCTTTTCTCAACTGATTAGCAGGGATTCCCTTGCATCGTGCCAGGTTCATCGCCTGCAATTTAGGGAGCTTATAGTAGAAGTCTGGAATGCGACTGATCTTCGGACAGTTGTAAAGTTCGATATCGGTCAGGTTTTCCATCTTGTCCCAATCCTCTTCCTTAAACTCCTGTGCAAACTTACCATAAACAGGATCGTCAGGCTTGTAGAACTTCGCACAAACCGAGTCGGATGTGATAGAAGAGTTACCGATGTAGAACTGCTGCAGCTTAGTCAGGCGATAGATGGCCTTAGATACACCTGTAATCTTGTTGGTCAATGTACCGATCTGCGCATCCTTCAGGTTGATGCGGCTGTCCTTCTTAATTCTGTTCTTCGGTGCCACCTTAGGATCAGAGTTGTAGCTTTCTACAATCATATCCGACATGTTGGCACGTGGGTCATACTTCAGAAACTTGTTCTCATAGTCGTGACGCATGCTGCTCTTCTTTGCTGCAGTCAGACTGTTGGCATCATAATTATTGAAGATGTTGGCACCAATCTTCTCATCGTGAGAACCGAGGTTGAGCACCTGGAGTTCTGTCAGCTGTCCGATGGCATCAGGTACGATTCCCTTTGCACCGAAACCGGCGATAACGAGACCGATGACACGGCCGTTGCTGTTGAGCGTTACGCCCGGCTGTTCGCCCCACATATCGAGTTCCTTGTTGAAGTTCCAGTTAGCTCCCTTGAAGGTAGCATCGCCATAGAAGCTCCACTCCTTACCATGGAGAGATTCCCAGATAGCCTTCAAAGCCTCATAGTCCTTGATATACTCCTTTGTCTTGGAAAGGAGGATAGGCACCTGAGCCGTATCATTCAGTTGATTATCCTCTACGATAAACGCCTCACCCTTTACAGGCTGGGTTTCGTACTTGGTCTTCACCGCACCTGTCTTCCCGTAGGTGGTATAAGAGGTAACCTGATAAGTACCGGCAGGCAACCATACGGTAGAATCGCAGTAAGCTGTACCTGTATCCATATACTTATCGTTCTCATTGTCAGGATTCTGATGCTCTTCGCTAGACTCCTTATATTTCACCTTCAGTTCAGGAAAGGTATAGGTCTCACGGGTAAAGAGGTTGGTTACGCTGACGTCAACGAGACGGATGTTAGAGAAGAGATACTCAGTACCACCGGCACGGGTCTTCTCCCACTCCTTCACGAGATTGAACTTCACCTTACCACGCTCCACAGTCTCCACCATAAGGTTCTGTACTTCCAGACCGCCACCTACTACAGTGAATGTTTCGCCGGCAGAAGAAGCCAGCAACTCCTCGTCTACCGCATCATAGAGATAGAAACCGATAACGGTGTAAGTACCCGAAGCGAGTTGCAGTTTTTCACTTCTCAGACCATACTCTGCATTCTCTGAATTATAAGAATTGAGCACCAGTGTCTGAGAGACAGTTGTACCGTTGTGCTCCATGACCACCTTGATTTTCTTGGCATCATCCAGTTTCTCAAGTTTGTCAAGGGCAGCAGCACGGGTAGCTCTTGAAGAAACCTTCTTGCTGAGTTTGAACTGCACATATCCGTATGTGCCGTCCCAGCCTCCGGTTTCATCATCCGAGCAACTTGTTGCTGCAAAGGTCAGGAGAGAGACCAAGAGCAACAAGAGTGCCTTTGAAAATATTTTCATTCTGTTCATTACTTTCTAATTTTTCTGATAGAAGTATGTTTCTTACTCATTCCCTCACCAGGAGATTCAACAACAAGGACCTTTACAGGAGTTCCGTTGTCCTTGAATACCATAAACATCGGAGTAGCAGCAGGAACATTTACGAAGAATATCCAGTTATTATTCATATCCATACTAAGCTCTGCATAAACATCATTTCCGTTGTTATCCTTAACTGTAAGATAGCCTGTCTCCATCATAGTGTAAGGGTCCCAATCCTTGATATTAGGATTAACTGTAAGAGAGCTTCCTACTCCTGACTGAGCAACATATATTTCGTCACCATTGTAGCCAAATTTTTCTGATATGATAGAACCATACGTTGATTTATCCTTCTTGCACTCTACTGGCAAGTAGTTCATCTCCAAGATTGTAGGCGCTGCAGACTGATCATCAGCAGAAGAGTTGGCCTCCTTCTGTACAACATTCATCAGGAAGTAACGGTCGTAATCGCTCTTCACTGTCATGAAGTCTTCCTCCAGCATTCCGTCGGGTCCATTCTCCAGACTCTCGAATACGCTCTGTGGCAATGCATAGACCAGGAACTCACGGCTTCCGCTGCCTAATGGAGCGACTGTGAGCTTCACATCACCCTTCTCACCCTGCAGCTTCACAGCACCAGTTCCATCCTCGAACAAACCTTTCTTCTCTTTCTCGAAGACTACAAGCTGATAAGCATCATCCAAGGTCTTGAGGGTGAAAGGAACGAAATTGTAGAATGTGAAATCGTTGGTATCACCGCCATTCAGGCTAGAACCATTCTGAGTGAACACCTTACCATCGAGAGATACATTCCATACTGCCCACTGTGAAGAGGTTGGATAAGTAACATCCATGGTGCTGGTGGTCATACCATTATAGATAACAGGTATGGTTACAGCAGCCTTGCCATCCTCAGAAGTGAAGGTTATGGTGTAGTTGCGGTCCTTAGCGATGGCATACTTAGCACTTACGCCCTGATTCTCCTTGAAGGAAACTCCGCCTACAGCATCCTTGTTAGGTGTACCTACCAGGAAGCCGCCTTCCAAGTCTACCCAAGCTGGAGTATTGGTAACAGCAAAACGGAAGTTTGACTTTACGGTAAACTTGGTGTATACATTGTAACCTACAGTGATACCTGTCTCGGTGATATTATTGCCAGCCGCATCGAATACCTGCAACTTATGGTCGGCAGCCGAACGCTTAACCTCAGCGATGGCAACCTTCTGACCACCCATATTCAGGAAGAGCTGAGCCACGCTCATATCCTTGCTGGCATCATCATCAGTAATCTTAACCTTGATGGTCTGCTTGCCTGCAGTACCATTGAGTACGAAGGCGTCTGTTTTCTCGCCCTGCACCAGTTTACACCAGATTTTGTCTGAAGAAAGGCTCCAGCTCTCGTTGGCATCGAAGGTGAAGTCCAACTCAGCACCAGCTGCACCGCCGATAGTCTGTACCTGTGGGAACACAGGAGTTACGGCATCGTCATCGCTGGAACAAGCTGTGAACAGAGTCACTGATACCAGCGCCATCAATACGAGCCAATATTTTGAAATCAATGTTTTCATTTTCTTTTTATTCTACGATTAATATCCTTGTTCTTTCAATTTCTCTGCCTCTGCATCGCTGATCCATTCATACATGGTGATGAAGGTTCCTACGTTGCCGAATAATGAACCATCTTTGTTGTTTACACTCATAACAACATACTGCAATACATAGTTCTGGCAGGTGTTATAATAAGAGGTATAGAGAGAAGGCTGGCTGATGCGCAACTTGCCGTCTCCATAGATGGTACCGAACGCCTCGCCGGTTTCACCAGCTATCTGGTCGTCCATCTCTACCTTTGGCTCAAGAATGTTCTTGGTATTGAACTTCAACTTCAGGTTGTAGCCCTTATAGTAAACATCCTTCAAGAGAACGGTATTCTCCTCGCCTTCCACTACCTCAGTCTTGATCAGACGGTTGGTTACGTTGTTCAGATACTGACTGTAGAAGGTAGATGTAACCATGCACCAGCCAGAGAAGTTGTGGATATCGAAAGGACAAGACTTCTGCATTACCACGTGGGTATAGTCCTTATAGAGATCTGTCCAGTTATACTTCTCCGGAATCACCAGTTTCAGGGTGAAGCCGAGCGAATCGGTCTTGCCGATGTTATCATAGATACCCTGAACCTTCACATTTCCTACCATCTCGCCCGCCTTGATTGTAACGGTGTTGTTGAGGATGCGGTAATGCTTACCCTCGATGGCATTGCTCTGCTTGTCTACTACCTCTACGCCGAAGGTGCGGTCGTAGTCAGCTTTTTCGGTTGCAGATACAGGCACATTGAAAACCTCATTGCTTTCCTGTACAGCATACTGATAGAGCGTATCAGAGAACATGATATGACTTGAACCAGCATAAGTGGTATAATCCTGTGAACAACTCACAAGAGCGATGAGTGCAGCTACGGCTGCCAAACATCCCATCATTATTTTCTTCATGATCGTCTCCTTATTTTATTTGTTACTTTCATTAGGCTGAATCTCAGAACCTGGTGCCTCAAGCTCATGCTGAGGAATTGGCCAGACAAAGAGAGGGTCATCCTTTTCAACCTTCAGACTGCTCTGCACGAAGTTGGCAGCAGGCTGGTCGGCAGCCTTACGCTCAAATCCCTTGTGCCAGCGCTTGAGGTCGTTCAGACGGAAGCCTTCCATATAGAGTTCCTTCACGCGCTCTGCCTCGATTATCTTCATGGCGTTGCTCTCGCTCATCGAGGTGTTACCACCATATGAAGAGTAGCGGGCTGTACGCAAGGTAGAGATGTCCTTACCTGCCTTACCATAGTCCTCCTTCATGGCGTAAGCCTCAGCACGAATCAGATACTGCTCTGAGAGACGGAATACCATTGGCTGGTGAACATGCAGGATATTGTTGTTCAGGAATTCTGCATCGCCGAAATACTTGCTCAGCAAAGGCCACTGCAAACCATGCTCATAACCTGTTACACGGGTTGTGAAGATGGCTGCAGCACGGAGGTCCTTGCTGTCGAATGAGTTGATGACCCATGTCTCAGGCACATAGTCTGGACGATAAGTTACGAAGTTGTAGTTATCGAAGATGGTACCCAGAGCACCGCCATAGCTGTTCACGGTAAAACCTACCTTCCAGATAGCCTCACGCGAATCACCATAGGTCCAGATATACTTATAATCGTTCACCTGGTTTGAATAGGTGTTGGAAGAAGCCTTCTCTAATGTATAATACTTACTGCCGATTACCTTAGATGCATACTTGATGGCATCATCATACTTGTGCATATATAAGGATATGCGCGCACGCAAGGCATGACAGGTATACTCGTTGAAGTAAATCTCGTTGTAGAGACTTCCTGTGAAGTCTTCGTCTACTTTCAGATATTCAGCAGCCTTGTCAAGATCTCTCAATACGAAATCGTATGATTCCTTCAGAGTGGCTCTCTTCTGTGGCTCATTGCCGTAATAGTGCTCTGTGAGTACAACGCCGAGTTCCTTCGCAGCCTGCTCATCGCTATCGTAAGCCTTGCAGAAACACTTGATCAGTTCTGAGTAAGCCAGGGCACGGGCGAAGTAAGCCTCGCCCTCATACTGCTCCAACTTATCAAGCTGCTTATCATCATTGGTTGCAGCCTTTACCTTTTCAACATTATCGAGCAGGAAATTGCATCGGTTGATTACATCATAAAGGTCGGCATATACCGCCTTGATGTCGGTGTTGGTAGCCTTGATATCTTTCCAACGGTAGATATCGCCATAGGCATTAGAGTAGCCCTTCACGCAGTACACGAAGTCTGCCTGCAGATCTGGCAGGATTGTCAGATTGCCCGAATAGAGGGCGCTGCTCTTGAAACTGTCGTAGATACCGTACACCAGCTTGTCCATGTCGTCCACCGTGTTGATAGCCTGGTCCATGAGGATAGAATCCTCAGGATACTTATCAAGACAGGAAGACATAGAGAGGGCTAGGATTCCCGACAGGATGTATGTCTTTATATTTTTGATATTCATTTTTTTTTCCTTTCTTGGTTAGAATTGCAATTCAACACCCAGAGTAAACTGGCGTGATGCCGGATACTGTGCCTGGTAAATATTGGATGAAACCTCAGGATCCAGACCGTTGAAACCGGTTACGGTGAAGAGGTTCTGTGCCTGACCATAGATTCTGACCATAGAGAAGAAGTTGGTCTTGCGCAACAGACTCTGTGGCAATGAATAGGACAGACTGAGATTCTTCAGACGGAGGAACGATGCATTCTCCAAGAAGCGATCGTCGAGCTGGGTTACCTCGCCCCAACGTGGAATATCGGTAATGTCGCCTGGCTGCTTCCAGCGGTCGTACAACAGACGGTTTGACTGGTTGTAAGCAGTACCGAAGGTTATACCGCTCTCCTCGAAGTAACGGTCGTTGTTAATCACGTAGCGTGTACCAATCCAGCTGAACTGGGCAGAAAGCTGCAAGCCCTTCCAACGGAAGCTTGTACCGAAACCGCCCATCCAAGGTGCATCATAGGTCTTGCCTGTCATCACCTTGTCGCTCTCACGGAACTCGTTGGTCACGTTGCCGTTCTTGTCATACCAGAGCTGCTCACCATTCGCTGGGTTCACACCGGCATAACGGTTCAGGAAGAACTCGCTTACTGAGTGACCTACCACATACTTCAAACCGGTGGTTGAGTTTACATACTCGGTTACACTGTTATAGAGTTCCTTCAATCGGTTCTGGTTGTAAGATACGTTGGCACTTACATTCCAGGTGAAGTCGCGTGTGCGGATTACATCACCGTCAGCACTCAGCTCGATACCCTTGTTAGCCATCACACCTACGTTCTTCCAGCGATAGCCCTCGCCGGTTACGGTATAAGACTCAGGAACGCGCATCAGCATATTAGAGGTACGCTTGTAGTAAGCCTCGAAGCTGAAGTTGATTCTGTCGAGGAAGCCCAAACGGAGGGCGAAGTTGTTTGCCCATGTTGACTCCCAACCCAATTCCTCGTTACCACTCTGTGATGGATAGAAACCGGCAGTATTATCGTAGTTGGCACCACCCGATACCAGAGCCAGGTGATAATAGTTAGGAATCTCAGAGTTACCCGATGTACCGGTACTTACGGCAATCTGGGCTGTGCTGAGCCACTTCATATCCTTCAGCCAGTCGGTCGACTTCACGTTGTACATGAAACCGAGCGACCAGAATGTACCCCAGCGATGATCCTTACCGAAACGTGAAGAAGCATCAGTACGCAGAGAGAAATCGGCATAGTAGAGCTCCTTATAGTTATACTCGCCACGCATGAAGAATGACAGGTAAGAATAATCAGAAGATGAATCTGCCCAGCGGTTGGCACGTGTACCTGATGATACGTTGGTCAGGAGATCGCTGGTCTGACCCTTGGAATATACCTGGAAACCATCTGAGTGGAAATTGACAGCCTCCTGACCCAGCATCACGTTGAACGAATGGATATCGTTCAGAGTGAAACGGTAGTTAGCCGTAGTAGTCTCTGTCAGGTTGATGGCATCGCTGCTCTGGCGTGCCGCAGTACCCTGTCCGTGATTTGAAGAGAGACTTGGGAACGACTGGAGGAATGCTGTAGAATGGGTGAAATCGACACCAAACTGAGTACGGATAGTCAGATTCTCTATCGGATAGATTTCAGCATACATGGTAGAGAGCACCTTATATTTCTTGTTCTTGATAGGATTCAAGCCCATGTAAACGATAGGGTTCTCGCTGGTTCCAGCCCAGTTGCCTGCTGAAAGTGAAGCCAGACTGCCATCCTTTGCGTATGGATTCCAGTAAGGCAGCATGAATCGGCATGCTGAGATAGGAGTAACGGTAGTATAGCTACCGTCGTCAGCCTGCTGAGCCTCCTCATAGGCAGCCATGGTGTTGGTACCTACCTTCAACCACTTGCTAGCCTTTACATCTGCATTGGTGCGGATGTTGTAACGGCGGAAGGTTGAATTCTGTGCGATACCGTCCTGATCGTAGAAACCACCAGAAACATAGTAGTTCAAGCGGTCGGTAGCACGATTGATAGAGAGTTCGTAGCTCTGCAGCGGAGCGCGGTCGTTGAACACCTCGTCCAGCCAGTTTACGTTTACTCTTGAAAGGAGATTGTAATCCTTACCTGTATCCAGACCTACTTCTTTCTCAAACTGGATACGCTCATCGGTATTCATCATTTTCCAGTTGGTCTGTGCCAACTCAGAGAAACCATACTGTGCACGGAGCGTAATCTTCGCCTTGTCCATTGACAAGCCTCGCTTGGAAGTGATGACAACCACACCATTGGCAGCACGTGCACCATAGATAGAGGTAGAAGAGGCATCTTTCAATACAGAGATACTTTCGATGTCGTTAGGACTCAAAGTATTGAAATCAGAACTTGAGATTGGCACGCCGTCGAGGATAAAGAGTGGCGACTTTCCGGAGTTGATAGAGTTGGTACCACGGATTTGGAAGGTAGCCGCCTTGCTAGGTTCACCCGAAGAAGAGATGACCTGCAAACCAGTACTCTGTCCCTGCAAAGCTTGGTCGAAGCTTGCCGCCGGCACATTTTCTATCTTTTCAGACTTTACGGCAGACACGGAACCCGCAATGGTTCCCTTCTTTCTCACGCCATACGCCACCACAACCACTTCATCCATCATCTTGGAATCCGAAGCAAGGGTGATGTTGAGCGTATTTGTCTGCGCTTTCACAACGTGCTTCTGCGTAACGCAACCCACATAAGAGTAGACAAGCGTAGCCTTCGAAGCACCCTTAATTTCGATGGTATAGTTACCGTCAATATCGGTCACTACGCCATTTGATGTTCCCTCTTGCATAATGGTCACACCAATCATCGGTTCGTTGTCTTCAGCAGACACGACTGTACCCTTGACGCTGAAACTCTGCGCCAAGACCGATTGGATAGACAACAATACAAGTGAGACAAGTAAAAGAGTTAATCTTCTCATCCTTGTTTGTTTCAAGTTTATTAATTAATAATTATAATTTTTTTCTTATTTTTTTCTCGTTTGGTAAAAGCCGAGAGCACTCAGGGCGACACTTCGCCCCTCCATTTATACATTCTTTCACTAATATGCACGCATGGAAATACCTATTTAACTTAAATCGGTGCAAAATTACGAATATTTTCTTATTTGCCCAAGATTATCGCTTAAAATTTAAATGTTTGATATGAAATATCTATGTTTTTTAGCATATTTGCTCATAAATTTAGTTAATTGTCGATTTTTTGTCACATCCGATTACAGTTTGCAAAAACAAGTTCAATACATACTTTTTTTGTTTCTATGCAGCCGTTTTCATAAAGCTGAAATTACGTCCCGACGTAGCTTGTACTACGTCGGGACGCATTTTTTACTGCATCGGAACGTATTTTATCAGCTGACGCAAGTGGTTCAATCAGCTAACGCAAGTAGCTCAATCAGCTAACGCAAGTAGCTCAATCAGCTGACTCAAGTGGCTCAATCAGCTGACGCAGATATCTCGACAAGCCGAAGGATACGTCTCCATTAGCCTACGGAGTCGTATCCGTAACCCAACGGAGTCGTATCCGTAACCCCACGCAGCCATATTCTTAACCCCACGCAGCCATATCTATAGGCAAACGGAAGCACATCATTTATTTACCTCTTCACCTTCATATATTCCGTAGGAGTCATGCCATACTCCTTGGAGAAGCATTTGGAGAAATAACTGCTGTTGGAAAAACCAACGGTATACATCACCTCGGAAACACTGAACTTGCCCTGGCTCAGGAGCTCGGCTGCACGCTTCATACGCATCTCACGGATATACTCTACAGGCGTACGACCCGTTATCGCCTTCGTCTTGCGATACAGCTGTTTGCCACCTATGCCTATCACATCCTGCAACATCGAAACATTGAAGTCGGAATCAATCATGTGCTTCTCTATCGCCTCATTGATCTCTTCGAGCAGACGCTTGTCTGCCCCATCCAACTCGCAGACATTTACTTCCTTCTTTTCCTCTTCAGAAGACTCAGAGCGTGCAGGAACTGGTTCTGAGGATGATGACTCAGGCTCAGATACAGGCGAAGCGGATAACCCAGTGGCAACAGTTGATGGCTCCTCAGGTTTCTTCACATTCAGGTAGCGGACCATCAGAGCTGTCACCTCATCAAATGAATGATGAGCTACGGCAGCCTTCAAATCTTCCGTCAGACGGTTGAAGAAGTCTATACGCATCTGTACCTGCTCCAACACCTCAGCCTTCTGCTTCTGGGCATCAGCCAGTTCCTTGCGCAGAAAATACCAGCTTACCAGCCATGCCACAAACACGATGAGTGCCGTGATATAGAAGAGTTTGCACCACCAGGAGAGATACCAAGGCGGCAGGACGGAGATGTCGAGCGAATAAACCTCGGCAGCTATCTTGCCTTCACCATCCACGGCATGAACCGTAAGATGATAATCGCCATACGACAAACCATTGTAGGTGATATCGATATTGCCGGAGT
>ULMK01019791.1_pt1 | contig 17651 bp, 19 predicted proteins | sample 1951621 | NCBI WGS metagenome assembly ULMK01 (sample SAMEA4835547, study PRJEB28245) | human gut metagenome | biome: gut microbiome; material: fecal sample | place: Denmark | collected 2008
CTAAATTAGGTTGTAATTGTAAGATTCTTTCGGATGTTACTATAGGAGGCCAAGGTCGATATGATAAGCATAGAGCTCCTCAGATAGGAGATAGAGTTTTTATTGGTAGTGGCGCAAAAATTATTGGTAATATTACGATTGCAGATGATGTTGTAATCGGTGCTAATGCAGTCGTTATCCATTCAATAACAGAACCGGGGATTACTGTGGCAGGTAATCCGGCTAAAAAAGTGAGCAATACAGGAAGTTTCTATTATCTTAATAAAGAGTAACTGAAAAAGATCAAAAATGAACCTTATATCATTCATAAAAAGTAAACTTAGACCTTTTAAAAATCGTTTGTATTCATTATCCTTATATTTAAAGAATTATGGTGATAATGATGTCAGACTGAATGGGGCAAATCTTCGAAGAATCAAAATAAGAATCAAAGGAAGCGGGAATCGGGTATATATTGACCCTGCTCAAACACTAGAAAATTCAAATGTTTTTATAAATGGCTGTGGATCAGCTGTTTGTATTAGGGGGGGTATGCTAACAATTTAAATATCTTGATAATGGATGATGGTAGTAATGTAACGATAGAAAGCAATACAACAATTAACGGGGCTGAATTTTGGATCACGGAAGGAATGAATATCACGATAGGTGAAGATTGTATGTTCGCAAAGAATATAGAATTGAGGACAGGTGATAATCATGCCATATTTCAGGGAAACAAACGATTAAACAAGGGAGGTTCTATTTCTATCGGCAATCACGTTTGGATAGGTGCTAATGCAAAGATCATGAAAGGAGTGGTGATACCTTCCGGATCAGTCATTGGCAATGCTTCATTAGTAACCAAGCCCCTCGAAGAAGGAAATGCGATATATGCAGGAACTCCGACGAAGTTGATTAAAAGTAATATTTATTGGTATAGAGATAAGAAGTATAGATTACTTGATAGGTTATAGATTGACAGAGGTAACGATACCATAATGTTGAACAGGCTATCGTGAGTAATTGGAAAATTAGTTATAGTAATTAATGGCGAGTAGAATACAGAAATCTATAAAAAATGCTAAAGTAAATGTGATTTTTTATGTAATCACGGCAGCTTTGGCATTCTTTTCCCGTAAAATTTTTTTAGATAATCTTGGTACAGAATTCTTAGGATTGTCGTCAACATTGGGAGATATACTCAATTTGATGAATATTACAGAATTAGGTATTGGTACTGCTGTTGGTGTCACTCTTTATAAACCCTTGTATAACGATGAAAGGGAAAAGATCAGTGACATTATTTCTGTTTATGGATTTCTCTATTCTCGAATTGGTCTGTTGATAGGGGGGGGCAGCATACTGTTGTCTTGTTTTTTTCCATTACTTTTTAAGGATATAAATATGCCGTTAGGATTGGTGTATTTTATGTTCTTTTCAATGGTATATGGTGCATTACTTAGCTATTTTATCAACTACCGGCAGATTATTCTTTCGGCTTCCCAAAATAACTATGTGATCGTCTATCGCTATAATACGATTACAATCGTTAAAACGTTGTTGCAAATGGCTTCTTCCTTTTTACCTTTTTGTTATATTTGGTGGATTGGATTGGAGTTAGTAGCAGGAACCGTTAATTCGCTGATCTTACATCTTTCTGTCAAGAAACGCTATCCATGGCTCAACACATCCATAAAATTAGGAAAGGCAAAATTTAAAGATTACAAGGAGCTATGGGTTAAAACAAAGCAGGTATTTGCTTTTAAAGTTTCTCATTTAATATTTAATGGCTCTATTAATATTTTTATCAGTATTTTTTCATCACTATCTATGGTTGCTGTCTATGGTAACTATAATATGTTGCTGTCTAAAATAACTGCTTTTTTTGACGGACTGTTTTCTAGTATGGGAGCTAGTATTGGAAATCTGATAGCTGAGGGGGACAAGGATAAGTTACTTAAAGTATTTTTTGAACTCATGAGTTTGAGATATTTTGTTGCGGGATTATGCAGTATAACGCTTTATTTTGCTGTTCCAAAGTTGATAACAGTATGGTTAGGGGAAAAATACATTTTGCCTCAATTGGTGCTGATACTGATGTCGATTCATATATTTATACTTCAAGCACGTCTTACCGTAACTAATTTTAAAGATGCCTATGGATTATTTCAAGATGTGTGGGCTCCCATAGCAGAGGTACTAATCAGCGTCTCTTTATCGTTAATATTGGGTAAATTTTATGGATTACCGGGAATTTTGTTCGCTTTTACAATGGCCGATTTGTTAGTGAAAATATGTTGGCAACCTTATTATTTGTTTAAAAAAGGTTTTCATGTATCTGTGGTACGTGAATATGTTCCGGTCTTTCTTAGATATATGATTCTTCTTGCTATTGCAATGGGGGGCATTATATACCTTGAAAGAAAAGTGGGGGCTTTAATTAATGCAACATCTTTTGTTGGAGCATTTGCTTATTGCTTACTTATAGGGGGTATGGTTTTATTTTTACTCATGATTCTTTTTATGTGTTTCGATAAAAACTTCAGATACTTTATAATTCATATAAGAGGTTATATAAAAAATAAATGATTTGTGTTTGTAATATGCTGAATTATAATTATTTGAGTATGAATATAGGGGGGGTAAAAATGTTGGGATACAATATCTTCGGGTTATTTGTGCTTTGATTGTATATTTTTTACATTATGTGAAAGCTGTTGATTAGAATCCGATAAATATTTTCCGTCATATGCGGTGGAGTTTCATTGTTGATGGATCAATAGCGGTATCAGTTTTTTTGTGCTATCTGGTTTTTTTTATTATAATACGAAGTCCTTGACAATGGCGAGTTACATCAAAGGTTTAAAACGAAAGGCTTTATATATATCCGGCTCATATCGTAATGCTTTTTATTGGCTTCTTGTTAGCAAATTGTGATTTCTTTTGGAATACTTTACATTTTACAGAATGGGGTAACAAATTCTGGAATAGTAGCATGACGATATTTGATTTTTTGCAAAGTGCATCGTGTCTTTTTATTGAAGAAGCTAAAAATCAGATTAATCCTTCTGCGTGGTATTTAGAATATGAAGTATGGTTATTTTTAATAATGCCTCTTATTATTGGGATTGTCAATAAGATTGGTTGGAAATATTCATGGGGATTATTGTTAGTGGGGCTATTTGCACTTTTCACTAACCAATCTATGTATAGTTTGGTTTACGTAATAGCAATCTGTTGCATGGGGGCATTGGCACGTTATATAACACAAAGGTGTGAATTGAAATTTCTACAAAATAAGATTATTCTTGTCTTATGGATTGGTGTAGCTGTGTTTTTATTGTCTTATGTGTACTTTGGGGTAGGTAAAACATACATATTGTTTCGTGGATTTGGTGCAGCTATGATTATAGTCACTTTTTGGAAATATAACTTTGATAAAATACCAAAAGTAAAATGGCTTGAATTTTTGGGTAATATTAGTTTTGAATTTTATATAGTGCAGCATGTGGCGTTACTTGCGTTTAGGCCAGTCTTTGTTCATCCTGTTTTTTATTTAATTATAACATTATTGTCAACTGTAATTATAGCTTGGATACTTAATAAGCATGTGACAGCTAAATTTTTGTATTTATAATCATTATGATTCTTAATATTTTATGTTCTTTTTTGCAAACGATCAAATATATTTTGCTCGGTAAGAAATTAGATGTGTTGCTATATTACCCACAACATTTCAATCGCTCTTCTAAAGGCTCTAACCCTTATTTTGATCCGATTGTAGAAGTTTGTAAGGAAAATGAACTGAAGTATCTTGTAATGGAAGAACCCGATAGTAGGACTTCTAATCCTCGTGCTCCACAATGTATGAAAGCGGATGCTTTCTTTTGGATTGTGACGATTATGCGCAAGTTGATGCGTATGATTTATAAAGAAAAAACATCAGTAGAAACAGATGTGAAGATAGCTCACTTTTTAGATGTAATTACCTCTCATAAATTTAGGGCAAAGAGGTATATTACGATTTCTAATTCGATGATTAATATTTTGGCGGAGCTAAATCCTGAAGGCGTTGTGTATGATTATCAGCATGGCATTATATTTAATGGGCATCCAGGATATTTTGCAGAGAAAGATAATTTAGCTTCTTCGTACAAAAACTCCAATAGGCGTATGATGTTATGGGGTACACTTTACCGACAAGCCTTTGAGAGGGCCTTGTGTAAAGAGGATTTAGATAAGAAAATTAAGATTGTTGGTTATCCGATACCGGTGTCTACAGCTGGTATTGTATCTCAGACACGAGAGTTTATTGTCATATCTTTACAAATAACATCTGATAGTGAGGTGTGGTACAAATATTCTGTTAAGATGTTGTATGAGTGCTTGGAGCAGTTGAAAGAATCGGGATATAAGGTGTTATTGAAGCATCATCCACGTTTTAATAATGAGGTTGATTTGAGTGATATTGTTATAAAGTATCCATTTGTGGGGTTTGTCTCAAAACCGTTGGTCGAATTGGTACCTCAGACTTTGCTCCATATTACGTGGAGTTCTACTACCTGTTTTGAATATGCCAATTACGGTGTCCCTACTTTCTTTTTAGTTGACGAGGTATTGTCTCATGGAACAACAATTTTTTATGAACAATATCACTATCCTCTTTATAAAGAGATGAGCTTATTGGAGGTTGTAGCACACGTAGTGGACAAGCAGGAATATAAAGAAGATTGTAAGATTGTAAAAAAGTGGTATGACAGTGCATACGCTCCGTTTGACAAACAACAAATATTAAAAATATTGACTGGAAATGAAGACTAAGAAGATAAAGGTGTTTCTTGGGGGGTATGTGAATTGCACGAATGCGCAGAATTTGAACTGCAGAGCTTTGGCTAAATATCTTGATAAAGACAAATTTGAATGTGCTGTAATGCTTTTTCCCAATGGGAATCTACCTGTGGATAGCGATCTTGACGGAGTAAAACTTTTTAGTTGCCGACATCCCATCCGTTATTGGCATTATATAACTTTTCTGTGTGGCATAATGTGGTGTGATGTCGCTTATTTGCCTAAAGGGGAAATTTGGAAGTTTTGTTCCAAATGTTTGAAATTATTTAGAAAGAAATCATTTATAACGGTTGAGGGGGTAATATTGGGAACTAATTTGGAAAAGTCAATAGCAGCTTTAGGTTCAGAGAATGCAGTACGTGATAGCTATCATTTTACAACAAAGACATATTCTATTACAAAATACATGTCTCAAAAGAATAATGAACTACTTAGAATAAAGTCGGATGGAGTACTGTATCTGGGTGTTGAAACAAACCAGTTTCAATCTCAAAAACGAAATAGGCAAGTATTGTGCAATATCGTATTTATAGGTAATAATATACGTTATAAGGGAATTAATGATTATTACGCTTTGGCTAAGTCATTTCAGGATATCACTTTTCATATTGTTGGAGGTGGAATCGAATACAATGTAGCAGAGGAAATAGAGAAGCGAGAGTTGAAGAATTGTGTTTATCATGGCTTAATGAATCATGCTCAAATAGCAGAATTACTCAATGAAATGGACTTGCACATTTTCCCATCTCGTTCCGAAGGATTTCCGAAAGTAACACTTGAAACAGCAGCCATGGGAGTACCTTCTGTTGTATATGGGGATTATGGTGCTTCAGAATGGATAACCACAGGCAAGAACGGCTTTGTGGTTGATACTATTGATGAAATTGAAGCAATTGTTAAAAACTTGCAACAACATCCGGAACAGCTTGATTCTTTGGCAAAGGAGGCAATAAAATTGGCTAAGTCTTTCGATTGGAAAGTTTTGGTGAAAGATTGGGAAAAGGTGATAGAAACTGTATATAATAAATGATTTTATGACACGTATTTACGAACTTGATTATATACGAGGCATCGCAATGTTGATGGTTGTGATGGGACATGTGTTGTTGTTTAGTCTAAAAATTGAGCACACAGCTTTAATTGGTATTATAGGTATATGCGAAATGCCATTATTTTTTGTCGTTAGTGGCTATTTGACTCATAAGGAGAGAGAGGAAAACTTTAAAAGGATGCTGTCTCGGTTATTGATACGTTCCAGAACGTTATTGGTACCTTTAGTGGTATGGTCTATTGTGCGAAATATTTGTGATGGAACAGTATCTTATTCTTTATCAGATATTTACAGGGGGGGTATTGGTTCTTTCTCGCATTGTGGTGGTGCGATGTGTTGAATATGTTTTCGGCTTATCTCTCTAAAAAGTTTCGGCTTGGTATGTTAGGCGATGCATTACTTTATGGTTTTGTATATGCTGTTATTCTTTTGGGACGCATTAAAAATATAGACTTAGGAGGGGTGTTACCGGTACAAAGTGTACAGTATTATTTTCCATTTTTTGTAATGGGACTTTTGATGCGAAAATATCAATTCTTGAATGGAATGGTTCTTAATAAGTATAGTTATGCTGTTGGCATGTTACTGTTAATTATTGGTTGGTATTTCTCGTTTATAGAAAGTTTTGTTATTTGGTTTGTTGCAGCTTTAGGTGCTGTGGTTGTTGTATGGATGGCTTGCAGGGAGATAAATTCTGATCTGAAAGTGGCAAGGATACTAAGTATAGTTGGTATGAATACATTGCCTATATATGCCATTCATTACCTTTTTATAGGAGTCTTACCAAATACTTTACATGAGATGGTGTATATTTCCAATGGATTCTTTTTCCAGTTGGTGGTATCTTTTGTATATGCGGTGTTTGCCATTATTCTGTGTCTGTTGGTTGATAGAATATTATCGCTCAATCCTATTACTCGTATGCTGTTTTGGGGAGAAAGTAAGAAACGGGAGTGGAGATTTTAATTTATAAGAAAGATTGAATGCAAAAAGATAAATCTATATATTTGGTAGTAACAGCTTTTTTCCCTTCGGTAGAATCTTTTCGTGGACCATACGTCTACGATCAGGTAAAAGCTATAATGAAGGATGGGCGCTATCAAGTGGTTGTTATGATGCCAGGACTATGTTTTCAGAAGAATGATGATTACGATTACGATGGCATACATGTGTATCGTTTCACTCAATATGAATTACCAACTAATGCTTGGCCGGGAGCAGGAGATTATTTCAATTTGCATTCCTTTGACAAGGCATTAAAACGCATAGGTATTGCATACGAAGATATAGCAGTGGTACATGCTCATGTGACGGGTAATGCCAAATATGCCAACTATGTAAAGTCTAAAAATCCTGCAACAAGGACTATTTTGCAGCATCATGGATATGATGTACTTAGTCTTACAGATGGACGTTTCGCAGATATGCAATGGCATAAAAGGCATTGTATAAATTATGGGGTGAACTTATGTAATCAGATTGATTTACATGTTGGAGTTAGCGAGCAAATACTTCATTATTTGGAAGCATATAAGGGTATTTATTTGAAAGACAAATATGTCTTGTATAATGGGGTTGATACTTCTAAATTTTATCAGATAGAAGAATCTCATACCGGATTCCATATTGGTTGTGTTGCTAATTTTTGGGAACTTAAAGATCAAATTACGCTTATAAAGGCTGTTGAAAATTTAATCTGTAACGGATGTACCGATATTCGTGTTTCATTTGTTGGAACCGGTTATACACGTGAATCGTGTGAGAGGTATGTGCATGATCATGCGTTGACAGACTATTTTGAATTTATGAATGAAGTGGATCATCGTCAGTTGAATGCTTTTTATAATACATTGGATTTGTTTGTTCTTCCATCCTATTGGGATGCTTTTGGATGTGTTTATACAGAGGCATACGCTTGTGGTGTGCCTTTTATGGCAGCTAAAGGTTCTGGTATTACAGAATATATACGAGAAGACGATTTTGATAATTGGGTGATAGAGCCGCATGATTACAAGTCTCTTGCTCAAAATATCTGTCGTTACATGAATCATCGGGAGAAACAGACTCTTAAGTATTCAGTGGATATAAATGAACTGATCAAGCCTTTTATAAATTATTTAATGTCAAGATGAATAGTAAAATTATTTTATATTTATCAGTTCTGATCGCTTTTTCAAATTCTCTTTGTATTAATCTACCTATACCTCAATCGGTTTATTATGGATGGTTTGCTCTTATCGGATTTATCGGATTTATGAAGGGAGCCAGGATTAATGTTACAATGATGTTATTTATCATAGCCTGTACATTGTCTATTCTTTTTAACGATGTACCTGCTATATTCCAAGCGGAATATAGGCTCATTTCGTTTTGTCTGATGATTTTGGCAATTGGACCATTAAATGAGGGAAATGTATCGAATAAGTTCAAGTGGAACTTGTATAATCTGATAAACAAAGTTATTGTAGTCGGTACCGTTATCTCCTTTTTGGGGTATTTGGCTCGTGTACCATTGTTCAATGGATGGACAGGGTTTAATGGTTTTACCAATCATACAATGACAATGAGTAGTATTGGAGGTATATCTTCTTTGATCTGTTTTAAATTGTTTTTAGATGAAACGCATAATCTGAATACAACATTTAAAAGAAAATGGGGATTTTTAGGTGCTTTTGTTGCTTCTATTCTTGTTTGCTTTTTGGGGGCATCTCGTGCAGCATTGGGTGCTACGTTTGTTGCTGTTTTCTTTTATTTGTGGTTTTATTTAGGCAATGTGGGTAAATTCATGAAATATCTATTAGGGGCTTTATTTTTTATGATTGTTTTATTCCCTGTTTGGTATCCGTATACTGAAGTGGTACGTGAAAAGACAGAAGCCCGCGAGGCAATGGGAGGTCAGTTTTCCAGTAGAGATGATTTATGGAGTGCGCGAGTGGCAGAGTTTGAATCAAGCCCTATTTGGGGAATTGGTTTTTCGAGTGTCGATTTGGAAAAGACAAGTGTACGTGCAAATGGTGGAATAGAACCGGGTAGTAGTTGGTTTTTTATGTTATCCTCTGTTGGTTTATTTGGAACATTGTTCTTTTCGATATTAATACTGAGGCCGATTTTTAAATATATGTTCAATTCAAATAAGTATCCGCCACAAGTCTTGTTGGTGATGGCTTTATTAGTTTGGCGAGGTATCCATCTTTTTGCGGAGGGATATATAATGGCTGCCGGAGATTTTTCTTTTTTGTATGTGTGGATATTGATAGCATTGGCTAATGCACTCGTGAATAAAAATTATAAAGTAATGTAGAAAAAGTATGATAGAGATAGTAGATACGATTGATAAGTTTAAGACTTTGGAATCCGAGTGGAACTCTTTATTTTTTCAAGCAAAAGATGTGACATTTTTCCAAACATTTAAGTATAATTGGATTGCTTGGGAAACATTTTCAACCCCTGTAGATAGACTTTTTATCATAGCTTATCGAACAGATAAAAAAGAATTGCAGGCCATATTCCCTTTTTATTTAAATAAAAAGGGACATTTAAAATTTATAAATGATAAGCATACTGATTTTTGTAATGCGATAATATCCAAGGATGTTGAAGCTACATATAATCTTATGTATGATGTTTGGAAATTTATTGGAGATGAAAAGTCTGTAAAGTTCTTATTTTTGGATAACGTGGTAGCCAACTCTCCTGTTTTGTCGTATTGGAAAGTATTTTTTAGTAATGCCTTTGTTTTTTCACAGACAGAACATTCATGGATAAATTGTTTTAAATCGGATAATATCTTCACCGATTTTCAGTATTTAAGAGCTAAGGAACGTAAGCGTTTGGTTGTTCTTGACAAGAAATCATCACATTGTAGTTTGAAAATTTTTCATATTATGAATGAATCATATCCAGAAGATGTGGTGAATCGGTTGGCACAAGAAATGATGGCTATGGGTTTGAGGTCATCTTCTTATTTAAATGATACGATGCGAGTATTCATGCGTAGGTTATATGAAAGCGGATTGGTGGAGTTGTCCATACTTTATGATGGAGATGAACCGATATCAATGGGTTTTGTTTTTATAAATGAGCAAAGGACTTATAGTATGAGGTGGGTGATATTATATAAATCTACCCAATTCAATTTATGGAATTATGCAAGATATATCGTTGAAAAATCTCGGATAGGTGAATCTATTATAGATTTTGGACGTGGGGGTTATGATTATAAAATGAGTAATTTCCGTCCCCAAATAGAAAACCTTTATCGTTTTATGGCATCTAAAACCAAGTGGGGCAACTGGTATGTATTGTTTAAGATTGCTGCATCTCATATGCGTAAAACTCTAAAAAAATATAAAGGCTAATGAATGTTTTTGCTTTTCTTGCTGAACCTGCCAGTTATACAGTAGACCGGAATTTGAAGGTTTATGTCCCAATGGGAATAGATTACTGTTATCTGTTGGGTAATAGCGAGGCAAAAAATACAAGAGAGGAGAAGGTAAAGGATGTGTTTGTCCACTTTTCGAAAAGGCAACAGTGGAAATATATACGGCATGTGCTTAGAGAGTATGATACGGTCATATTTAATGGATATACAGGTTTGTCTTTTTTGATGTTGTTTGTCTTAAATCTATGGTATCGTAAATCCATAGGAATAGACTCGGACACTCAGTATCGGGAACCGTCGGGATTGTTTAAGCGATGTTTAAAACGCATTTATTTGAACTTTGTGTTTGGTAATAAACATGTTTATGGTCTTGCCGGTGGTAACCATACACACAAAAATTTGTTCCGCAATTTTGGCATGAAAGAAGATCGGATAGTATTGATGCCTATGATGGTTGATAATTCCCGTTTCGATAATGCTGAATATAAGCAAAGATCGACAGAGGTCATACGTTTCGTGTATGTGGGACGGTTGATTGAATGCAAGAACTTGGATTTAATGATTCGGGCTTTTGTAGCTCATCATCAAAAATATCATAATAGTGAATTGCATATTGTGGGAAAAGGTGTTTTGGAAGAGTCTCTTAAAAAGAAATATGCGTCATGCGATTTTGTATTTTTTGATGGACCGAAGTATGGTGATGATCTGTTGGCCGTTTATCGTCAGAACCATGTGTTGGTGTTGCCTTCTACTTATGAACCTTGGGGATTGGTTGTCAACGAGGCCATGTCGGCAGGAATGCCGGTCTTGGTGAGTAACGAAGTGGGAGCGCATTATGATTTGGTAGATGGTAACGATACCGGTTTTGTATTTGATGCATACGAGGAACAATCTCTTATTGATGCCATGGAACAAATATCAAATATGGATACTTATAAGAAATATGCTGATAATGCCTATAATTTTATGCATAATTATTGGAATTATTCGCTTTATCGCAAGTGTTTGGAATACTTTATAAACAAAACGGCATAATGAGGAAAACAATCAAAAGGGCTTTGCTATGGTTTTCGAGTTTATTACATCATAATAAAAAGAGTAAAATACTGTATTACCATGACGTATATAGCGATCAAAAGTACACCGATATGGGGACTTCGCTTGACCGGTTTGCACAGCATATAAAGGTTATACGTGATGCAGGTTTTTCCATACAAGCTAAAATACAGAATCCCTATAAAGAGGTAATGATCTGTTTTGATGATGGGTTTCGTGGTATTTATGATACTAAACAGTTCTTTATTGAGAATGGCTTACGGCCAACAGTCTTTCTTGCTATCAGTCTGATAGGAACCCCAGGATATCTTAATAAAGACGAAATCCTTGAACTACAGAAAGCTGGTTTTATATTCCAGTGTCATGCTTGGAACCATAGTGATTTGACAAAATTTACAAAGGAGGAATTGGTTTGTGAGCTGTGTGAATCGAAAAAGGCCCTCACGGAATTGTTGGGAAGAACAGTGGATGAGATATGTTTTCCCATAGGCTATTTCTCTCAATTAATATTGGATGAATGTGAACGCTATGGCTATCACACAATGTATTCCAGTATACCGGGTAATTATTTTGATGAATTGTATGTGGATGGGTTACGGACTCGTAATCTATTACAGTTTGCAAATAAGACTGAAGTAAAGCTTGTGTTGCATGGAGGCAACGAGATGATACATAGTAGATATGTTAAAATGCATTGGAGAGGGGAATAGTCATGAATATTTTCGTAATAGCCACCACCTTGCAAGCTGGTGGAGGTATAACCATTTATAAACAGTTTCTGTCGCATTTGCCGGAATATGTAGGACAAAACAGATACTGGATATTTGTCAATCCTGTATTGCCGCAGGTGGAGATAGAGGGGGTGACTTATATTTCATTCCCATTGCAGTCTAAAGTAAAGCGAATCCTGTTTGAAGGGAAACTACTGAAAGCTGAGGTCTCTAAGTTAAGAGTGAAACCGGATGTGGTGGTGTCGTTGCAGAATAACGGATATAAATGTTTCAAAGATTGTAAACAGATCGTTTATTATCATCAATCATTACCTTTGTATCCAGGACGTTATAATCTTTTTAAGAGTACCGAAAGAATATTATTCAACTATAAGTATATTTTTCCTCACATAGTAAAGCGTACTTGGACCAAGGATACACAATTTGTTGTGCAAACTCCAGTAGTGAAAAGACGTTTTGTCTCATATTTTGGTGTTCCTTCTGCGAATGTTCATGTATGTTTCCCTGATATCGAAAAGATAGATGTTACATTGTGTAAAGCCTATGATTGGGGAGACAATAGATATCATTTGATATTTGTAGGTGATGATTCAAAGTATCGTAATGGTTGTACATTGGTGAAAGCTATGGGTCTTTTAAAGAAAAAAAAATCTCAGTTAGCAGAGAACATAACAATTCATGTGACTAGTTCACCAGAGAAAGCCCCTATTATGTACAATGAAGTACTTAAAAATAGTGTTTCAGATAATTTTGTGTTTGAGGGTATTATAAGACATGATAACCTGTTGGATTTTTATAAGTCTGCTACCGCTTTAGTTTTTCCTAGTTCAATTGAAACAGTTGGTCTTCCATTACTTGAAGCTGCAACTTTAGGACTTTCGGTAATAGTTGCTAATGCTGATTATGCCTATGAAGTAATGAAAGATTATGATGGGGTGAAATTTGCTGATGTTTCTGATTATGAGGCTTGGGGGAAGAGTATAATTGAAGTATGTGAGAGCAACAAACGATATAAACCTTTGTCTCAAACTCGAAAAAGCGATTGGGGGTATTTTTTTGATTTAATCAAGTAAACTATTTTAAATAATATTAAATTACATGTTAGACCTTTCAGTAATCATCCTTACCTACAACGAGGAAAAACATATCGCACGTTGTATAGATAATGTAAAACGTATAGCAAAACAGATATATGTAGTAGATAGTTATTCTACTGACAGTACTTGTGACATTGCGTGTGAGCATGGTGCAATAGTATTTCGAAATAAATATGTGAATCAGGCGCAGCAATTTATTTGGGCAATGGAGAATTGTCCTATTAAAACAGAATGGACTATGCGTTTGGATGCCGATGAATACCTGACCGATGGATTGGTCACTGAGTTGGAGGAGAAGTTGCCTTTACTATCTGATAATGTTACGGGTTGCATGTTACCGCGCAATGTGGTGCTATTGGGACGTGAATTAAAACATGGAAAACTACGTACTATCCGTTTGATGCGTTTATGGCGTACAGGAAAAGCAATGATGGAGTTGCGTTGGATGGATGAACAAATTTTTGTTACCGAAGGTGATACAGTGGATATGAAGCATTTGTTTATTGATGAAAATTTAAATGGACTTACTGAATGGACTCGAAAACATAACAACTATGCCAACCGTGAAATTGTGGCGGCTTATGAAGGATACTGGAATGATACTGTTTCGGGAGGAAATGGGCTGGAAATTCGTAATAAAGAGAAAGGTAAATATTATAAGTTGCCAAAGTTTTTGCGTGCATTCATCTATTTTTTTGTCCGTTACATCTGTTTTGGGGGATTCCTTGATGGTAAGCCTGGCTTTATTTGGGCTACGCTACAAGCTTATTGGTATAGGTATCTGATAGATGCAAAGATTGAGGAGATGGAGTATTACATTGGTAAAAATCCTACACCGAAAGAAATGAGAATGTATTTCAAAGAACGATTCAATATAAACGTGGATAAATGAGCAAGAAAGTCTTAATTCATAGTCTTATCTTCAGTCCTGACGGCGTTTCTACTGCTTATCTCTATAACGATATCGCACTTAGATTCCAAAAGGAAGGTTATGAAGTGGTAGTGCTTTCTACAACTCCGCACTTTAATGTGGTAGAGGAGCAGTTGGCAAAGCAACCGTTGGAGTGGAAAATACCGGGAATTTATAAGGAAAGTAATTTTTATGGAATAAAAGTGATACATGTGCCACAGAAGAAGTTCAAGAGCACAGCATTACGCATTATTGGGTTTGTCTATTGGCATATTATCTCTTTTATACTGGGTTTGTGTATTCGCGATGTAAGTGTAATCGTGTCACCTTCGCCACCTCTCAGTATCGGTATGCTTAATCTTATTCTCGGCAAACTGAAAGGCTGTAAGGTGATCTATAATGTACAGGAAATTTATCCGGATATTCTAAAGAAAAAGACGGGACCGGTGATTGCTTTCTTAAAGAAAGTGGAGCGTTGCATTTATAACAGGTCTGATGCTGTCACAACTATTGATGATGTTTTTTATAACACGATCGTGGGACGGTTTGAAAATCCGAGTAAGTTACATATCATCCCTAATTTTGTAGATACAGATCTTTATAATCCAAAGAATGTAATACCGTTGGATGAAAAATTATTTCCCAAGACTCATGCTTTGAAGTTGCTATATGCCGGAAATATAGGGCTTGCGCAGGATTGGAGTCCGTTGGTGGCGTTAGTTGAAAAAACGAAGGTACTGGATGTAGAGTATTTTGTGATAGGTATGGGCGTGCAGCGTCAGTATCTGGAGGAAGAAAAGGAGAAGAGGAGGTTGGAGAAGCTGCATATTCTCGATTATCAGCCTCGTCATCTGATGCCAAGTATATTGGCATACAGTGATGTGCAGTTCATCTTTATGGCACCTGAGATGGAGATGATGGGATTCCCGTCTAAGGTTTATACCATTATGGCGTGCGAGAGACCATTGCTCATATGTTCTGGAGATAAAACTCCTATTGTGAATTTTACGAAGGAACACAATTGCGCTAAACTTATCACTGAGAAGAATTTTGATAAGAAGGTGGATGAAATGGTACAATGGTTGGCTTCGGTATCCCGTGAAGAGTTACGGCAAATGGGGTGTAATGGATATGATGTGATACAACGCTATTACACGAAAGAAAAGGTGACTAAACAATATGTTGATTTGGTAAATAAAATAATATGAGGATTCTTATAACCGGTATCCATGGCTTTGTCGGGGGAAATCTTGTGAAGGCTTTGAAAGAGGAAAATGAAATTTACGGATTAGATATTGTTGCTCCTGAAAAGGATGGAGTGGTAAAAACTTATAGTTGGGATGATCTTGGAAAAAGGAATATTCCGGAGGTGGATGCCATTATTCATCTGGCGGGGAAGGCGCATGATACGAAGAATCAATCTAAGGCGCAGGTTTATTTTGATATCAATACAGGGCTGACACAAAAGATTTATGACTATTTCTTGGGTTCTTCTGCGAAGAAGTTTGTTTTCTTCAGTTCGGTGAAAGCGCCTGCCGATCAGGTGGAGGGGGATATCCTGACCGAAGAGGTTGTGCCTTCGCCCAAAGGACCTTATGGCGAGAGCAAGATCAAGGCCGAGGAATATATTCAGGAAAAATGGCCGGCTGACAAATCAGTCTATATATTGCGTCCCTGTATGATTCACGGGCCGGGAAACAAAGGAAATCTGAATTTGCTCTATAATGTGGTGAAGAAAGGAATCCCATGGCCGTTGGGGGCTTTTGAGAATAAACGGACGTTTACTTCTATCGATAATTTGTGCTATGTTGTGGAAGGTCTGTTGACCAAAGAGGTGGCTTCGGGAGTCTATCATATGGCTGACGATGAAGCCTTGTCGACCAACGAACTGATCGCTGTGATTTGTGAGGCTATGGGACGGAGGGCGCATATCTGGCATTTGAACAAGAAGATGATGGAGATGGTGGCGAGTGCCGGAGGTTGTCTGCATCTGCCCTTGAACAGGGAGCGTCTGGCCAAGTTGACTGAAAATTATGTCGTTTCCAACCGGAAGATAAAGTCGGCTTTGGGAGTAGATAAGATGCCGGTCAGGGCTAAGGAAGGTTTGATCAAGACGATTAAAAGTTTTTGATATATGTTGTATCTGTTGATTTTTGTGGTTCTGCTTATGGCAGAGCTGATTTATTTCCGTATTGCCGACAAATGCAATATCATTGATAAGCCGAACCAGCGCAGTTCTCATTCAAAGGTGGTGTTGCGTGGGGGAGGAGTCATCTTTTTGGTCGGTACATGGGTGTGGAGTTGTCTCTATGGTTTCCAGTATCCGTGGATGTTGGCAGCGGTGACTTTAGCTGCTGGAATATCGTTTGTGGATGATATTCACAGTTTGCCGGACAGTTTGCGTCTTGTGGCACAATTTGTGGCGATGGGATTGATGTTCTATCAGTTGGATATCCTGCATTTGGATATGTGGTGGATCGTGCTTCTTGCATTGATCGTATGCGTGGGAGCGACGAACATCATCAATTTTATGGATGGGGTGAATGGAATCACGGGGGGATATTCGTTGGCGGTGCTTGTTCCGCTGCTGTTGATGAACCGGAAGATCCAGTTTATGGAGAGTTCGTTTTTGATTGTCGCGATCTTGTCCGTAGTGGTATTTTGCCTGTTCAATTTCCGTCCGAAAAACCAGGCGAAGTGTTTTGCCGGGGATGTCGGAAGTATCGGAATTGCTTTTATCTTATTGTTCTCTATCGGGAAATTGGTGATACAGACCGGAGATATAACATGGCTGTCTTTTCTTGTTGTGTACGGGGTGGACGGTTGTCTTACGATCTGCCATCGGATTATGCTTCATGAAAACTTGGGAGAGGCACACCGTAAACATGCATACCAGTTGATGGCGAATGAATTGAACATGTCTCATCCGTTGGTCAGCCTTGTTTATATGGTCTTGCAGTTGGCCGTTTCTTTGGTTATGGTGTATGCGTTACCGGATCGGGTGCTTGTTCATTGGGTTTATTTGGGAATAGTGATCGCTTTGTTGGCTGTGGTTTATCTCTTGTTCATGAGGAGATATTATCATCTTCATGAGAGATATCTTGAGTCATTGAAGAAGTAAGGTGGTTGTTGAATAATCAAAGAAAGTATGGATATACAAACAATAGATAAGAATCTGCTTTCCGATCTTCATCAGAAAGCAGTTGCGAATGAGCGGAAGCGGATGAATTTTGATTTGCGTACTTCTGCTTTGGATCAGAGTCAGCGTATGCTGAATGCGTTGGAGCCGGGGACACAAGTACCTGTTCACCGGCATATGGAGACGGCGGAGACGACGATCTGTATAGAGGGATATTTGGAGGTTGTTCTATATGCCGAGGCTTCCGGTCAGGATGAAACGGGAGGGGAAAGGAAGTTCGTGGAGGTTTCCCGTGTTACGCTTTGTCCGCGCGAAGGCAAATATGGGGTACAGATCCCGTTAGGTGTGTGGCATAGTGTGGATGTGAAAGAACCAAGCACCATCTTTGAGGCCAAAGATGGTGCTTATGTGAGCGCAAGCAGATAGATTTTATCGAGGAGCTTTTATCCCGCCAGT
>ULMK01012383.1_pt1 | contig 17602 bp, 18 predicted proteins | sample 1951621 | NCBI WGS metagenome assembly ULMK01 (sample SAMEA4835547, study PRJEB28245) | human gut metagenome | biome: gut microbiome; material: fecal sample | place: Denmark | collected 2008
TTTAAGTGATAGATTATTTACCACAAAAATTGAAACGCTAAGAGCTGTAGGAATGGGTCAAACTAAAAAAGATCTAGATACAGCATGCTATTATGTATTAAAAGAAAAATGTGATGGAACATTTGATATTGAAAAAAAACTCGTAGATTTTAACAAAAATGTTATGTTAGCAAACATTGTATCAAGTGATATTCCCCATAAAGAAAAAATATTAAGGTTTGTAAGATAATAAAAAAGTAGTATAATATAAAAAGAAACGAGGTGTAATAATGGAAGATAAAGAAAAGATAGAAACTTGCAGTTGCGGTTGTGAATGTGAAGAATGCAATTGTGATGAATCTTGCGAATGTGGATGTGATTGCGAAGAATGCGAATGCAACGATTGCTGCGATTGCGAAGAATGCAGTTGTGAAGACTGTGAATGTTAGTTAATATAAAGAAATTAACACATACAGGAATTCAAATGATGAGCCCCCTGAAGAGGCCGAAAGGCCTCATTTTTGTTTGTTTTAAAGGATTTGAAGCTTATTAAATATTTTTAGATACTAAGCTAGGCACGCAAATTTAAAAAAATACTAATTTTTATATAAATTATTAGTATTTTATTTTTATAATGATATTGACATATATACTGATAAAATATAAAAATAAAGGTGTAAAAGTCAAAAAGAGAATGTATATGGAAAAATGACTATAAAAGAGTTTAAAGATCAAAAGTAATATTGAGATAATACAAGAACTTATGAAGATTAATAATGGATACATTACATCTAAGCAATTAACTGAATTAGGTATTCATAGAATGTACCTTAATATTATGTTAGATAGAGGGATAATAGAAAAACTTGATAATGGAATATATCTTGATGTTAATAAATTTCCAGATTCTTATTATGTACTTAATTTGAATTTGCCAGGTATTATATATTCTCATATGACCGCATTATACTTTCATGGACTTTCTATAAAAGCTCTATCCTAATCTTCTTAAATAATCTTTTTATGAAGAAGATTATGAAGAATTATCCGAAGTAGAGAAGGAGGATAAAAAAGATGAATGATAAATACGTATTTGAAACTGAAAGTTCTAGGGAAATGGAAATAGTGGCTTCTAGACATAAAATACTATCAGTTTTAGATGATATAAAGAACTGGCGTAGAGAATTGTATAAAGGATATGATGATAATGTAAGAATCTTATGCAATGGTAAATTATATACTTATACTGAGTTTGAAAAAGCAAGAGATGAATTACCAAAAGATGAACGTGGATTAATAAAAGATTGCAAGCATGTTTATTTAGATAATGATTTAATAGATAAAATAGATGATTTTCTTTCTGAAGTTAATTATTTATTAGATTACTAGTTGATACAAATAACTAAATAAAATGTAACAATTGCAAAAAAAATGCAAAAAATTAATAATAAATGTTAAAAATATTGATTTTTATTCAAAAATATGCATATAATATATACAAAAAGGAGATGATTTATATGTTAATAGAATTTAGCATTACAAATTTTTTATCATTTAAAGAAAAAAATACTTTTTCAATGATTGCATCCTCAGACAATACTTTGGAAGATAATTTTACAAGTATAGGAAATGAAAAGCTATTAAAGATGACTGCATTATATGGTGCAAACGCATCTGGTAAAAGTAATTTATTTAAAATATTAGCTTTAATAAGTAATATGATAAGACAATCAAATTTTATTAATCCAAATGTTTTGTTACCAATAATACCATTTAAGTTAGATAAAGAAACTATAAAGAAGCCAAGTGAGTTTGAAATAAAATTTTTAATTGATGGTGTAAGGTATATATATGGGTTTGAAGCAGATGCTAAAAATATTTATAAAGAATATTTAACATATTATCCAAATGGCAGACCAGTTAAAATATTTAATAGAGAAAATATCAATGAATATTCATTTAATGTATGTGATGAAAAATTTTTAAATGATGTTAAAGAAAAGAATACTGCCAATAAATTTTTTATAACAACAGCAACTAATTGGAATTTTGAAAAAACAAAACCAGCATTTGATTTTTTAACTGAGAAACTAGGCGTAGTAATGTCATATGAACAATTAAATAATTATTCTTATAATATGTATTATAATGATAAGGATAAAACTTTAGAAAAATTTGCACTTAAATTTTTAGAAAAAGCAGATTTTAATATTAAAGGTTATAAGGTTATACAAGAAAAAATGACGGATGAATTAATTAGTACATTACCTGATATTATGAGACCATTTATACCAACAAATACACCTATGTTTAAAGTAAATACAACTCATATTGCAAATGGTGATAAATATGATTTTGATATTTTGGAAGAATCATTAGGTACACAAGTAATATTTTCATTTATACCAGTTATTAAAGATGTAATTGATAATGGTAAAGTATTATTAATTGATGAGTTTGATAAAAGTTTGCACCCATATATTGTCAAATATATAGTTGAATTATTTAATGATCCAGATTTGAACAAAAATAATGCTCAGTTAATATTTAATACACATGATACTAATTTATTAGATTTAGAGTTACTAAGAAGAGATCAAATATGGTTTACGGAAAAGAATCCAGAAAATGGAGAAAGTGCATTATATGCTTTAGATGACTTCTCTATAAGAAAATCTGAAAATGTTGAGAAGGGTTATTTATTAGGAAGATATGGGGCTGTGCCATTCTTAGTAAATAATTTCAATGACTTTAAAGAGTAAATATGAGCAGTAGAGATAGACAAAGAAATAGAAATGACCGTAGATCAAAAAGAGTAATATTAGTAGCTTATGAGGGTAAAAATAAAACTGAAAGAAATTATTTTGATAGCTTTAAAGGTATAGATAAAAATTATACAATTAAAGTAGTTCCTGGTAATGAAACAGATCCAGTAAATTTAGTTAAACAAACAATAGATAAAGCGAAAGAATTAAGATTAGTATTAGAAGATGATGATAGAGCATTTTGTATATTTGATACAGATGTTAATCCTAGTAAAAACACTCAAATAAAAGAAGCAATAAAATTAGCACAAAATAATAGTGTAGCTGTAATTACATCTTCACCTTGTATAGAAACGTGGTTTTTATTACATTATGAATATACGACTGCTAACATGAATAGTGATGCAGTAATAAAAAGATTAAAAGAGCATTTTCCAAAATATACTAAGAATTGTAATATGTATCCAATTATTGTTGATAAAACTAAAGGAGCATATGATAATGCTAAAAAATTGGAAAAATATCAAAAAGAAAATAATAGAGATATTCAATCAGTTGAAGCTAATCCTCACTCAGATGTTTATCAAATAATAGATGAATTAGAAAAATAAAAAGAGACCTAGTCCTTTAATGGACTAGGTCATATGATATATTAACTAAGAAGACTAATAAAAATAACAAAAAAGCAGATTTTTTTACGACAAAAATTGCTTATTTTTGAAGAATATGATACTATTAAGTTGCATAGATTATTTGGCAAATAAAAAAGTATTTGCTAGCAATACAAATACTCTATGCATATGTAGGTACGAACTACATAGCAACACAAGATATAGAATACACAAGTAAACTATATGAAGAACAGGAGATAAACAATAGACACCCTTGTTCTATAAATATCTTAGCAATAATTTAAAAAAAATGCAAGTCTTTGATCAAAAAATAGATATTTTTTAGAAAAAGGGATCTCCGAGTATGTAAATAGGAGGTGCTTTATGGCAGTAAATAAACCAAAAGGTGATAATGCAAGAGTTGGAGCTGTAAAAGGCCGTTCTCAGACATTTAATGGTAAGACAAACTTGTATGTAAAAAGAAACACATCCACTGGAAAATTTATGGATGTTAAAACTAGCGGTGGCAAGTTTAAAGGCGTTAAAAAAGAAAATAATTAGTTAGTTGTTTGCTTGTAGTTCCTACTTACTAGTTAAGGAGGAAAAAATATGGTTATTGCAAAGAAACGTATTAATTCCATAGATTTTTTAGACAAAATTGATAGTAAAAAAATCTATATTGGAATTAGAATTACAGAAGATGAATATAAAAAATTAGGAATAGATGAATTTGAAGAAGGATTATCAATAGAACCTTCACCAAATTATGGGATTAATTGTAGAAGAAATACTGAAGGTTATTCATATGCAGATAAAAGTAGTGAAAAAGTATATAGATATATAACCACAAGAGAATGGTCTTTACTAGATTGGGGTGGATATGAACATACCGGATATAGTGATGTATACAGATATGCATATCCTAAAATAGAAGTAAGTCCAACAAATATAGAAATGGTATTAACAAAAGATAAAAATGATAGGAAATTTATAATAGCTAATATAAAAGATTATTCTAATAAAAGTCTTTTAAAACAGATAATTAATATGTTTCTTGAAGTCTTTGGTTATTGCGAAATCTTTAATGAAGATTTAGATCTTGTCAAAGATAATTTATTAATTAAACGATGTAATTGGGAAATTCTTCCTAAAGGCATAAAAATAGATATAAAATCTTTAAAAGATAAAAAGAAACATAAAAGTAAGAATAAAGGATTTGAAAAATACAGAATAGAAACGTTAAATAAATTTAATCCTATTGATATATTCTGTGGTACAGGCGGGTTTACAGGTTATTATGCATTTATATTTAATAAGTATTGTTGTCTAGAATCAAGCTATTATGGAAATGCTACTTACGTGATACCAGTAAAAAATTGGGAGGAACTATCAAAAATGTCAAAAGGTGATTTACTTTCTTCAAAGTATATTATTAAGAAAATTAATCATAACGAAAATTGGCATAAAGATCTTGTTGATGTCATGAGAGAAGTTAATAATTAAAAAATGACCTAGTCCATTAAAGGACTAGGTCATCTTCTTTTTTATTATCTAAATCTTCATCGTAATATTAATACTCATCATCTTCGTAATCAATAATTGTTTCTTTAGGTTCAAGTAATTCTTTTTGTTTATTTTCTAATAATTTCGTATTTTGAACTTCTATTATTTGAACAATATTCTCAAGTCTATTTTGATACATATGAGAGTAGGTATTAAGTGTTTCATCAATTTTAGAATGTCCTAAATATTTAGCAACTAATGTTATATTAGCACCACTATCTATTAATAATGATGCACAACTATGTCTAAAATCACGTACTCTTATATCTTTAACACCAGCTTTAAAAGCATTTTTAGTTTTTCTATCTCTTAATGTAGTTTCTAGTAATGGATCAACATCTCCAAAAACATACGAGTTATCATTAAAATTATAAAATCTACTACTATCATCATATAAATCTTTTAAATAGTTTAATAAAAAATTTGGAATAGGTATCGTTCTATAACTAGACATTGTCTTGGGACTAGATACAGAGTAGGGTTTACCAGTATTTGGATCAGGTGTTTTAGTAATATTTTTATTTACTGATAAACAACCTTTTCTAAAGTTAATATCATACCATTTAGTTCCAAAATTCATTACTGCTATTAAATATTTATATATACCATTTTTGTATCTAGTAGATATCTTTTGCTTATTTATATATTGTCTCCACATTTCATAATGTCTAATATTAAATGATTCAAGTTTTATATTTAATAAAGGTTCTAAATAAAACATCATAATTTTATAATTATAAAGTGTAGTGGGCTTAACTTTATCTTCTTGATATGTCTTATCTTTTCACTTTTAATAAGTTGTTTATTATTTTTATAAAAATAATTTTCTATAGATAAGGAAGTGATTTTATCATCTTTATCTCTTTGATAACATTTTCTTTTTACTTCATTTACTACTGATAAAAAGTAAACTTGTAGGTGAGGAGTATCTTCATCAAAATGTACTTGGGCCATTACTATATTTTCTTCACCAACTAATTCTTTTAAAAAGTTATAACTTTCATCGAAGTATTTAATTACTTCTTTAGGAATATCATTTTTACTTTTAATACCAGGAGTCCATATATTTTGTCCTTCTTTTTTACCTGTTTTATATTTTCTATCTGTTTCTTTAAATGGTAAACCCAGAGTTATAAAAAACTCTGGGCCACTTGATATAGTTACACCATTTAATAGATTGGTTTTAGTTTTGTGAAGGTATTCTATATTTCTACTTTCTAATTTATATTTAACATCTTGATATAAATTATCCTTTTCTAGTTCTTTATACTTAATATTAAATTTACTTCTTTCTTTATCATAATTACCTGTACCAATTCTTATATTCATTTCATTACCTATAAGATTTAAATCTTTACTTTTATAATTATTTTCAAATCTTAATACTTGATATCCATCATACATTTAAAACTTCCTTTACAAAAGAAAAACAACCTTATTGGTTGCTTAATTCCTCATATGTCTTAATTGATATATTGTTTAATTGTTCATTAGTATTTTCTATTATGTTATAGGTGTTATTTAATAAATCAAATTCACACAATTTATCTATAAAAATTATTATTATCTTTTCAAACTTTTTATCATAATTTGATTGTAATTTTATAATTTCATTAAGTTCTTCTTTAATATTATCTTCACAGGTATATATTGTTGTAAATATTCCTAAATAGTAATTTTTAATATCTTCATCATAAATAGAATTTAATCTAATTAATTTATCTTCAATTTTTTTATTAACAAAATCAAATGTTTCGGAATATCCCGGAATAATATAAATGTAATCTTCATGATAATGAAAGGTATCATGTAAGTCCAATATTTTAACTATTGGATCAGTTTTTCTTAAAACTCTTCCTCCAAGTTTTTCAAAATTCTTATTAAACTTTTTGATATTACTAATATTATCTTTATTATATTTAGAAATAAAACCTTCAAATCCTAAAGTTTGATCTGCTCTTGTCACTTCTAATCCTAGGTTATCGTTTCTAAAATCTGGTTTCTCGCTTTTGTGCAAATCACTATCTATTAGATTATAATGTTGTAACATATTTTTTATTAGATATTCAAAATGTTCTTTATCAGAATTATGATTCATAATATCACCCAAACATATTATATCATGAGAAGAAGTCATTTTATGACTTATCTCACTAGGTCATAGACCAAATGTGAGTTAGGATAAATCCTAAAACACTATTCTTCTAAAACAAGAGGATCTATAAATTTAGCTTTATAATTTCTAGAAGTAGCAGTTCTATTTAACTCAACATATATTTCTTCTTGCTCTAATCTTTTAATATTACTATTTAATAATCTTCCAAAACGAGAAGGGGTAATTAACAAATTTAATTCAGCTACTATTTCTGCTGGAGTAAATATAACTTCTTTTTTCTTAATTACATATCTCATAAATGCAGATAAATTAAAATCTAATTCAGTATTATCTTCATTAATAATTTCAAATTCAAGTTTATCATTTCTTATAAGATTAAGATTTTGTTCTTCAAAGTCTCTATTAATTATTTTTAAAGTATAAGTATTATCTTTATTATTGATTAATGTTAATATACCATTCATATCACCATCAATACCTGTACTACTTAATGTTTTACCTTCTTTATTTAAATGATGTATTAGAAAAAATGTAAGATTATATTTTTTAGCTAGTTCTCTATATTTATCAAACATATTCTTCATAACATCACTATAATTATTTATATCAGTTTCATATCCATAATCTATACCACACATAATATTTATAATTACAAAGCTTCCATTATATGTTTCTGAAAATTCTTTTAAGTCTAATAATAGATCATCTCTAATACATAATTTATGTTGTTCACCTTTTTGTACAAAGAAGAATGAATTAGGCTTAAAAGTATATCCTGTTATTTCTAATCTTTCTTTAAGTTGTAATTCTGATATTTCTGTGCTAACATATAAGACGGATGTGGGATTAGTATTGAATTCTAAGAATTGTTCATTATTTACCAAAGAGTTGGCAAGCTGTAATGCTAAGAACGACTTACCAACTTTTGGTTCTGCTACTAAGCAATATAATCCATTTGACTTCATTATTCCGTCAATAATGTTGTCTTTTTTATGGTTATATTTAATTCTTCTATAGGTTTCATTTATTTCTCCAGTTCAACCATATTTCTAAGGCAAGGAACATTAATATTTAGTTTATTAACTACTTCACACATTAGTATTAAATTACATGGTAGTTTATAACCTTGATCAGTAAGATCTGTTATTATTTCTTTTCTAATTTTAAGTACTGAATTTCTACCAAGACTAGTTAATTTCATTAAGCATTATGGAGTACACCATTGTTTAGATAATAATTCTAATGTTTCCACTGCAGTCATATATCAAACCTCCTATCTGTTTTTCATTATTTTTCATTGATTTTGTATAATGCATTAATTAATTCTTCTCTTGAATTATCTTCAATATCCTCTTCAAGACCATAATCTATTCTTATATCTTCACGATCTTTGTTTTGTAATACCCTTAATCCACATAAATGATTATGAACTAATTCTACTATTTCATCATTACTCATAGTAGGTAATATAGAATCTAATACTTCTTTATTCATGCGGTTCCTCCTTTCTAACTTTAAGTATGGTAGTGTGATCATATTTGAGATTTTAGTTATCTCATAACTCCCATGCCAATAGGGTTATTTACCTTGCATTTTTTGAGTTACGGCATATCGGTGATTTCCACAACTTATAACTTTTCAAAGAACAATTAGTTCCAAAATGTCAACGTTATATTTAAAATAAAAGTTCCAATTTGAAAATACAATTATAACATACTATTTAAGTTCCATATTGTCAACTGTTTTTTTAATAAATTTTATTAAAAATGTTCCAAAATGGAAATAATATGTTATAATGGTATCAAGAAGAGAATAGGAGGATATTCGTGGAAAATAGAAAACAAATGGATATTATTATTGGAAACAATATGGCTGCTATTAGAAAAAGTCGTGAATATAAGCAAAGAGAAATTTGCCAAGTATTAGGTATGAATGCATCTACTTATAAGCATTATGAGTTAGGAGACAGATGTGTACCACCTTCAGTTTTAAAAGCATTAGCAAATTTCTACAAGATACATGTTGATTATTTCTTTGAAAATGTAACTGAATCTGATGACATAAGAGAACATTTATTTTTTACTAATTATAGATTAGATGCAGTCGAGTTTAAAGAAATAGTAGGAAAACCTAGAGATAGTTTTAAAGATGTATTAAAGAATACTGAAAAAAGAGTTCAAACAAGAGCTAGATTTAGAATAAAAGAGTATCGTATAAAAAATAAAAAATCTCAACAGGAAGTTGCAGATTATTTAGGTATAGATATTTCTACTTATAATAAATACGAAAAAGGTAGTAGAAAATTAAATAATGAAGTAGTTAGAAAGATAGCTGAATATTACAATATTAAAGTCAGCGATATATTAGATTAATGACAGAATGACACTAGAAATAGGCATAGACAACACCGATAGTTAATGTCATAGCGTCATAGGAGGTAAGTATGAATAAGCAAGTTTTACAGTTTATTTTAGAAGAGGAAAATCCAAACGGAATAATAGAGTGTCAAGTTGATGATTGGTTTGGAATTAGTTATAAAATACCTAGAAATAAATTAAAAGAAGCATCATCACTTGAATATATAAATAATAAAGGAGTATATATTTTGTTCGGAGATGATGAAAATACTGCAGAAAAAATTGCATATATAGGTGAAGCAGAGGATATTTATAATAGATTATCACAACACAACAAAAATAAAGATTTTTGGAATGAGTGTATTGTATTTGTTAGTAAAGATAATTCGTTAAACAAAGCACATATAAAATATATTGAACATGAACTATATGAGATGAGTAAGAAAGCAAGTAGATATATTATAAAAAATGAATCAAATCCAACAAAATCATCTTTAAACAATGCAGATGAAATAAGAGTTGAAAAGTTTATATCTAAAATAAAAATAATAGCTAATATGTTTGGATATAAATTATTTATTAGTTTAGTTGATAAAAATGATAAAGAAGGTAAAACACTTCATTTAACTAATAATGGTATTGAATATGCACATGGTATGTTAACCGATGAAGGATTTGTAGTATTAAAAGGTTCTAAAGTAAAAGAAGGTGTTTTCGAGAGCTTATCACCATCTTTAAAAGGATTTTTTGACAAAGAAAGAAGTTCAACTGATTTAGTTGATAATGTATATATAAATGATCATTTATTTTCTTCACCTTCAATGGCAGCAATTGCTATTCTAGGTAGAAATGCAAATGGTTATACTGAATGGAAAAATAAAGATAATGTTTCTTTAAAAAAATTAATAGGTGGTGAGTAGTATGGAATTTAGTGAAAATACAAGAGTAAAAATACCAGCTTTAGTACACGCTACTAGATTAGGTTATAAATACTTATCCTTAAAAGAAGTAAAAAATCAATTAGATTCTAGGATGAATATTTTTAAAACAATATTTAAAGACAGTATAAATAAAATAAATAATACAGATTTAAATGCAAATGATATTGATAGAATACTTGATGAGATTGATATTGAATTAAACAATAAAGACTTGGGTAGAAAATTTTATAAAACATTATTAGATGGATTAGATGGAATTAAACTAATTGATTTTGATAATGTTGATAATAATACATTAAATGTTTTAACAGAATTACCATATGAAAATGGAGAAGATAATTTTAGACCTGATGTTATTATGCTTATTAATGGTATGCCTTTAGGGTTTATTGAAGTTAAGAAGCCAAATAATAGAGATGGAATATTAGCTGAAAGAAATAGAATAAATGATAGATTTCATAATGAAAAATTTAGAAAATTTATGAATATTACTCAGATTTTAGTTTTTTCAAATAACCAAGAATATAATAATGATTCTATTGTTCCTATAGAGGGAGCATTTTATGGTACACCAAGTGATAAAAGTGTTTTCTTTAATTGTTTTAGAGAGGAAGAACCTTCTATATTTGATAAGATAGGAGATATATCAGATACTGAAGAAAATTATATATTAAAAGATAATAACTATGTTTCAATAAAAGGAACAAATGAATATAGCACTAATTTAAGTAGAATGACTCCTACAAACAAATTGATTACATCATTGTTTCATAAAAATAGAATATTTAAGTTATTAAGATATGGAATCGCTTATGTAGAAAAAGTTAATAAAAATGGTGTTGTAGAAATACAAAAACATATTATGAGATATCAACAATTATTTGCTACCTTTGCTATTGAAAATAAAATATCAGAAGGAGTAAAAAAAGGAATAATTTGGCATACTCAAGGATCAGGCAAAACTGCATTGGCATACTTTAATGTTAAATATTTAACTGATTACTATGCGAAACAATCTAAAGTTGCTAAGTTCTATTTCATAGTTGATAGATTAGATTTATTAAAACAAGCATCAGAAGAATTTGAAGCCAGAGGATTAAATGTTGTTAAAGTTAATTCTAGAGAAGACTTTAAGAAAAATATTGCTATGACAGGTGAAGTTTCTAAAACAGGTAAATTAACAATTAATGTAGTTAACATTCAAAAGTTTTCAGAAGATTCAACTGTAAAAGATTCAGATTATAATGTTGATGTTCAAAGGATTTATTTTTTAGATGAAGCTCATAGAGATTATAATCCGAGAGGGAACTTTTTAGCTAATTTAATGGCTTCTGATAGAAACTCAATTAAGATAGCATTAACAGGTACTCCATTAGTTAATCAAGAAATAGATGGTATTAAGTATTCTTCAAAAGATATATTTGGTGGCTATATTCACAAGTATTATTATAATAAATCTATTATGGATGGATATACTTTAAAACTAATTAGAGAAGGTGTACAAGCAGAATATAAAGTAAAAATAGCTGAAGCATTAGATAAAGTTAGGGAAATATTAAAAGATGCTAAAGAAAGTGATATAGTATCACATCCTGTTTATACAGAAGCATTAGCTGAATATATTTCAAAAGATTTCGGTGCTTCTAGAACAAGATTCGGTGATGATACAATTGGAGCAATGATTGTGTGTGATTCTCAAGCACAAGCAAGAAATCTTTTTAAATCATTAGATAAGTATGAATTCTCAAAAATATTAATTCTTTATAATGAAGATAATAAACAAATAAGAGAAGAAGAAATAAAGGCTTATAAAGAAGGAAAAATAGATATTCTAGTGGTTGATAATATGTTATTAACTGGTTTTGACGCACCTAGACTTAAAAAATTATATTTAGGAAGAGTAATTAGGGCTCATAATTTATTACAAGCATTAACTAGAGTTAATAGACCATATAAAAATTTCAGATATGGTTATGTTGTTGATTTTGCAGATATAAGAGATGAATTTGATAAAACGAATCAAATATATTTTAATGAATTACAAGAAGAATTAGGCGAGGATTTTGAACATTATTCAAGCATATTTGTATCTAGTGAAGATGCAGAAAAAAGAATTGAAGAAATAAAAGATAAATTATTCTTATTTGATTTTTCTAATAAAGAAATATTAAGTTCTCAAATAAGTTCTTTAGAAAAGAAAGATTTAATTAATTTAAGAAGATTAGTAAGAGACTATAAAGATCTATATAATATTATAAAATCTTTAAATTATAGTGATTTAATAGAAAAAGTTGATATTTCAAGTGTTGATAATATGTCTAGAGAAATTAATAGAAGATTAGATATTCTTAATTTATCAGAAGACATTAATAGTAATGACGGATCTAATCCATTAAATACCGTATTTGAAAATTTAGATATTAAATTTAATAAAATAAATGAAGGTGAACTTGTTATATCTGACAAATATTTAGATAAGATAGAAGAAGTAAGAAGAAAATTTATTGATAATATTGATAAAGATGATAAATATTATTCTTCATTAGCTAATGAATTTAACAATTTATTTAAGATGAAAAATATTGAAGAATTAACAATTGAAGATATCAATGAAAATATGAAAAAGTTAACTGAGATAGAAAAGAATATTGAACAATTAAATATAAAAAATGGTATGCTTCTTAATAAATTACTTGGTGATGAAAAATATGTAAAAATTTACAAAAGAGTTAAAGACAGAATATCAGATTTTAGTGATTCTAAATTAGTAGAAATACTTTTGGAAATCAAAAATCAAGTGGATGATATGATTTTACGAAGAAATGATATTTTAGATAATGTTGAATTCTTTAAGAGTGAAGTTGGAAGATGTGTATATATTACGTCAAATGAAGAAACAAAGATTATTGATGAAATAGATTTCTTTGTTGATTTGATAGTAACAATGTATGAATTTGAAAGGAAGGTTAGCAATAATGGATAAAGAAAAACAACTAATAGTAAAAACAGAGAGAATGATAGATGATCTAAAAGCAGTATGTGGTGAATATGGATTATCTAACACAGGAAATGAATATAAGATTATTGCTGATTCATTCCTTTATAAATATTTAAATGATAAATTCTTGTATGAATTTAAAAGAATAGATAAGAATTTATCTAAGACTTCTACAACTAAAGAGGTTGAGGAAGAAATAATGAAACTTACTCCTGCAGAAATGTCTAAATATAGATATGGTTTAGGAGCCAATGTAGCATTTGTTAGAAAAGAATTTTTAGTAAGTTATTTATTTAATAATAAGAACTCCACAACCCCAAAGTTTTATGAATTATTTGATAATGCTTTAGATGGTATTTCTAATGATAATATAGATATATTCTCAGTTAGAACAGGAAGTAAAGAAAAAATAAAATTGTTCAGCCATATTTCTCAATATATAATTGAATCTAATAAGAAGAATGATTTTGCTAAAGCAATAATTGATAAACTAGTTGAATTTTCGTTTGATGAAGTGTTTGAAGAAAAATATGATTTCTTTGCTACAATATTTGAATATTTAATTAAAGATTATAATAAAGATTTTGGTAAGTATGCAGAATACTATACCCCTAACTCTATCGCTAGAATTATTGCTAAAATATTAGTGCCAGATACTGAAAAAGTAAGAAATGTATCAATATATGATCCATCAGCAGGATCTGGTACATTATTATTAGCACTTGCTCATGAAATAGGGGAAGAAGATTGTACACTATATACTCAAGATATTTCTCAAAAGTCTAACGAATTTTTAAGATTAAACCTTATATTAAATAATTTAGTACATTCTTTAGATAATGTTGTACATGGTAATACATTATTGAATCCTGCTCATTTAAATAAAGAAGGTAATAAATTGGCTCAATTTGATTATATAGTTAGCAATCCTCCATTTAAAACAGATTTTAGTGATTATAGAGATAAATTAGAGGATGATAAATACTCTGATAGATTCTTTGCAGGTGTTCCACAAATACCAGCTAACAAAAAAGAATCAATGCCAATATATTTACTTTTCATTCAACATATATTATATTCGTTAAAAGATTCTGGAAAAGCTGCAATTGTGGTTCCAACAGGCTTTTTAACTGGAAAAAGCAAAATAGAAATGAAAATTAGAGACGAGATAATTAGTAATAATTGGCTAAGAGGTGCTATATCAATGCCTGCAAATATATTTGCAACAACTGGCACAAATGTTTCTATAATTTTTATAGATAAGAGTAACAATAAAGATACAGTTTTATTAATGGATGCCTCAAATCTTGGCGAAAAATATAAAGAAGGAAAAAATCAGAAAACAAAGTTATCATATGAGGAAATTAATAAAATTATTAATTGTTTCAACAATTTTGAAGAAATAGAAAAATTTAGTATATGTGTATCTAAACAAGAAATTATTTCAAAGAAACTATCTTTTAGCGCAGGCCAATATTTTAAAATAAAAATAGAATATAAAGAGTTTACAAAAGAAGAATTTATAAAAGAAATAAATGATATTACTACTGAAATTAATTCAATTGTAATTGAAAATGAAAAATTAATGTCTGAAATAAATGAAAATATCAAAAAGGTAAAATATTATGAAAATGATAAAGATTAAGGACCATGTTTTTGTTACAAAATTGGCAGGGTTTGAACATTCTGAATATATACAACCAAATGAAACAAAAAAAAGAATTGATAAAACAGATATTCCAATGGTACAAGGAAAAAATATACGACATGGAATATTTGTAGAAGAATATGATTGGTATATTAATAAAGAAATTTCAGATAAATTAATTAGGAGTAAATTAACAAAAGAGTGTATATTAATTCCATATGTAGGAAGCAATTTGGGTGAAGTTGGGATTTTTTATCATCCATATGATTGCCATTTGGCAAGTAATATAGCAAAAATTGAATTAATAGATGATTATTTTGATATAGAATTTTTAAAATATTATCTTCAAAGTCCTATTGGTCAATCATACTTATTTCAATTGAAGCAAGGATCGGCGCAGCCAAATATAACAATGGATTCTATACGAGAGACATTAATAATTGATTTACCAAAAGAAAAACAAAAAAAAATTTCGAGATTTTTAAAAACATTTGACGATAAAATAAAAAACAATCGAAGAATATTATTTTTATTAAATAAACAATTAGAGGACACATTTTCTTTTTGGTTTTATCAAAATGGTATTCCAATAAATGGGAAGGCAAACTATGAGCATTCAAATCAATTACCTAAGACATTTAAAAACTATACGTTTGAAGAATTAGGGACAATTACAACTGGAAAAAAAGATGCAAATTTTGCTACTAAAAATGGAGAGTATAATTTTTATACATGTTCTCGATCAACAATGAAATGTGATAGTCCTGGCTTTAATTGTAGCGCTATTATTATTGCAGGAAATGGCGATTTCAATGTAAAACATTACACAGGTGAATTTAATGCATATCAAAGAACTTACGTTATTGAACCAAAGAATATAAAGCATTATGCATTAATGTACATAAATGCAAAAAATATGGTTGATTCATTTAAAAGTGGCTCTAATGGTTCAATTGTAAAATTTATTACATTAGATGATATTAAAAACATTGATGTTGTTATACCTGATGATGATAAATATTTAGATTATTTAAATTCAATAGTTTTTTTAATTGAAAAATATGAGATTGAAATAGTAAAAATAGAAAAATTAAAACAAGAATTATTACCATTATTATTTAATGGTCAAATCGAAATAGAAGATTAATTCTTCTTTTTTTGTTGTATAATATATAATTAATGAAGGTGATAGAATGAATTTTACTATAAAACAAATAAGTAAAATATTAAATGTTCAAGAATTTGTTTCAATGTCTAACACATTATCCAAAGTTTATCTTGATTTTGAAAACAAAGAATACTTTATTGATACATTTACAGATAGATATAGAATATATAGATTATATTGTGCTACAATATATAATTTAGTTAAGGCAATTCAAGATTCTAAAGAGTATTTTATTAATACAAAAAAATATGAAGAATTTGAAAAGATGATCAATCAAGAATTTATTGCAAATGATAATAAATATTATAAAAAGGAAAATTATAAGGCAACTTTATTTAAAATAATTGAGACCATAAGACACCAAGTAAATCATTCGCTAAAAGATGATGAAGATAATAATATTTTATTTGCAGCATACATAGACTTTGAAATATTAGAAAATTTAAGATTTATTATTAATGACATTTTTAGTGAAGTTTATAATCAAATTGATAAAACAAAAATAAAAGAAATTGTTTTAAATAAGCCACAAATAAAGTATTCAATAGATAAATTGTCAAATAAAGTTGATGAATTGAAACTAAGAATACCAGAAAATGAAAATAGATTAAATGAGGTATTTAAAAAGGATAATGAAAGATCATTAGAATTGATTGATCAATTATTTAATGGTAGTAATTTATATGATTTATTTATGAAAGATCCAGAGGCAATTAAACGATTTGATTCTGCTGATAAAGAAATACAAGAATCATTGAATATGGTTGAAGAATATATTAATAGTAATGGTACAGATTTAGAAAAAGAAGCATTTATAATATTAAAAGAATTTATGGAAAATGACGAAGAAATAAGCATTAAAGACTCAAACAAAAATGTTGAAGAATTTAAAGATAGATTGGAAAAGTTAGTAGAAAAGAATAATAAAAATGAAAAATTTTAGGTACGTAATTAGGTGCTTAAAGTACCTAAAAACATATAAATTTGAATAAACTTAAATAAACTAATATGTTCATAAACCATATAAATAAAGGGTTTTATATATTTTATAAATATTGACAATATGGACCTAATCACCCCCTGAAGAGAGCAATTAACTTATATTAACTCTTTACTTATTATGAGATAATACAGTTATATCAAAAATACAAAAAAAGGAACATATAATATTTCTCTTTTTGTACATTCTTATCGCATCATTAATAAAGAGCTATATTTGATTGATAAATATAACAGTTTCCTATATTGGAAACTGTTTTTACTTATTATTTTTTTCTATAATCAAAGTATTCCCAGATTATATAAGCAATAAATTTAAAAAAATTTACCATTTTACCTCCATCTATCCATAGATACGCCTGATAAAAACATTATATAGTAATCAAATTATTTGTAAAGTTATCTAGACAACTTTTCAAAATTATATTATCATAAATACATGAAAGGATTGATATAA
>ULMK01031109.1_pt1 | contig 16825 bp, 17 predicted proteins | sample 1951621 | NCBI WGS metagenome assembly ULMK01 (sample SAMEA4835547, study PRJEB28245) | human gut metagenome | biome: gut microbiome; material: fecal sample | place: Denmark | collected 2008
CACGATGCCGGACGATGTCCCGGACGCCACAGAGGTAAATGTGCCAGGGAGGGAAGCAGATACTGTGCCGGATGGCCCACCGGACGATCTCCCAGACACTGTAGAGGGGAACATGCCGGATGTGGTAGGAGCCTTGACAGCACAGGAAAAGGCGGGAAATGAAACCGTACAGGGTGTGCCAGAGGTGGAGGTGGTGCCCCCGGAAGCAATTGTGCCATTGGGACAGATAGGAGAGGACGTCCCGGCGGCGGAGGAACGGTGGGCGTATGCCTCGGAGCTGATCGGTGATGCGTTCCAGCATTGGGGAAATGGAAGAGTCCTTTTGGATATGGGGACCGGACGAGGCAAGAGCGAATTCGTTATCCGGAAGATGGCTGGATGGGCGGTTGATCAATTTTTGGAGGGAAATTGTGACAACCGGATCCTTATGCTTTGCCCATTGACGCTTTTGCATGAAGATCTGGAAAACCGACGCAGGGAAGAATACTTGACAGTGTTCGGCGATGCTTCGGAAGAGGAATGGGATCTGTATGAAGAGGTCTTAACCGTTATAACCTACCAGAAACTTGAGCAGCTCTGTAAAGGAGACGCATCCGATCATAGAAGCCTTCAGAAGCTATTGGACAGACATCGAATTATCATTGCGGATGAATGCCACTACTGGTCCGAGTTCTCAGCCTTCAACATCAATACACACTATTCATTTGATACCCTCCTACAGGCAGAGAAAAATCATACCGTGATTTATATGAGTGCGACCGGGCGGGATACTTGGAAACTTCTGGAAGAAAAAGGCGGTCCAACGCAGCTTGAACGGATCTATAGGCTGCCGCAGCACTATGAGTACGTCAAAGCCGCCTATTTCTATGCCCGACACAATCTGGTGACAATTCTGAAACGCCTTCCAGTGGGCGAAAAAGCGATCGTGTTCGTGGAGCTTGGTGATGATCTGGCTGAAATGGAAAAAATATTTGGCGACACAGCCGCCTATTATTGTTCCCCTTTCAACGAAAGATATCGGAAAAAGTACAGCGATTTGTCGGTCTGCATAAAGGATGGTCAGCAGCTAAAGGATATTCTGTTCACGACAAAGGCTATGGGTGTGGGAATCGGGTTGAAAGATCGGGGGGTGAAGCATATTTTTATCGACCAATGGAATCCTCTGGAAATAGCTCAGTCGCTCGGACGCAAGCGTTCCTTGGATGCAGATGACACCTGTACTGTTTATTTCAGAGATTATAGTCTTGACTGGTATTGGGGCACAAACAGTGGGTTGAAAAAGTTTCGCAGCATGCTATTGAACAAGTATTTGCCAGCGCAGGCGTACATGGCGGGGGAAGAAGAATTTGATAAATACCTGCATAGTGACAATCCGGAAGTGATTCAAAAGAAAATCGATAATAGCAAAATTTTGGAACACAATGTAGTCACAGGATACCATATCAATCCGCTGGGGCTTCAACAGGTAGCGCACGATATCGAAATGCTTGATGACATTATGAGCTCAACGAATTATCCTGAGTCATTTATGAAGTATGCGATGTTTAACCTACACCAACCCATCAAAACGTATCGGTTCAAGAATTTGGAAGATTGGCTCTATGCGCACCTCAATCAACCGATGGATCCAGAGGAAATGACAGAAAAAATTATGAGTTTTGGCTATATTGAAAGATATCAAGGGAGAGAGCCGGGTCAGATGGGTTTGAATAAATTTCTTCCATGTTATGGTGTTAAGATTGTAAGTGATAGAGAGAATAAAAGAAATGAGAATCGTAATAAAACTTTCTGGACTTTGATTAAACAGTGACTATAGCTGGTGGCGCAAAATTTGGTATAAAATATATATGTAAATAGCAAAAAATGCGCCAAAAATGCGCCAAGCTGCCTTTTAGTTATATATAAAGGAAGTCGCAATACACGACAACCCTGACCCTGTACCAAACAGTACATACCCAAGAGAGCCCTGCCAGAGTGGGACATTGGTGGTGCACTATCTGCTTTTGATGCAGCTTTTCCCCTGGAAATTCCTATGGGGCAGAGGGTCTGGTCTGACGTTGGAATACATCTGGTCCTTCGCCTTACGATCGTGTGGAACGCCACTGCCGGCCTTCCTTGCTTTATGAAACAGGATCGCTGGGCTGCCATGAAACCTTGGGCCTGACAACACGATAGCAGAGAATATGTCCAATTATTAGGATTTATAAGATGACTTATGTGAATTCTTGTGGGGCTCTGGGTGGTGGTGCCTTGATTGCCTGTTTCCCTGTCCATGGAATAGGGTGCCCCCTGTGATTGTTACCCGGCTCCCGGCGGAGGAGAGAGCAATAACTCCTATATGGGGTGGAGAAAAGGCGTTTTTCCATCTACGGACCCCGGGGGTGGTTAAAAATCTGAAATAAGTGTCCAATACAGTAGGAAGGGGGAGCTGTAAAATCTCCCCAGCACAAGTCAAAAATAGACAGGTGCCCTTTACAGAGGAGAGGGTAGAACCAGAAAATTAAGGCGTAGAGCCGGCTTTTTTGCAGGTGGAAAGACGATATTGGAGAATCTTGGATACAATATGAAAAAAAACTGATTTTACGGACCCTTTTTTGGAGGCGTCTGAACCACAAACCTACCGCAAAATCTTGTAACATAATGGGATTTATGGTAGAATAGTGGTTGTGATGAGAAAAAGATCCAAGGAGTCATGGCATCTTTTCCCACGGGGATGAAAGGTGCCCCTGGAGTTGCGGCTGGGGATAACCCGACGGTCTCTGCGATTGTACATAACCAGCAAGAAACCGCCTGATTGAAAGCGATGGTACAATAACTTCCTGATTTTGGCTCGGGAGGGCTGGCTTGCAGCCTGAGCAGCGCAAGAAAGCTGCCCCATGGGACCTCTGATGACACAGGAAGATGAAACCTGCTAAAACAGTGTGGCCGAATCGCATTTGAAATGACCCTGGACGAATCTGTCGCCCAGGGTTTTTATTTGCCTGGAAGTGGATAACGACGAAAATGTCGGGGCAAGCGGCTTCATGGTCCTCAAAATGGCTGTAAAAAGAGCCGGAAGCGTTGAATCGAGAACAAAGGAGTAGTTAGGGAATTATGACAAAAATTCGGCACGATGTGATGTTGAGACTCGTAAAGGTATTGGATGTGGTGATGATCACACTTCCGTTTGCGGCTTGCTGGGTCTGGTACTATGCGGCAAAAACACCGATGGATGGAACTTGGCAAGGCCATGCAGTTATTTTGGGCCTGTATGCGGTGCTGTTTATTCTGCTGGGCAAGACCTATGATGCATTCTGGATGTCCATGCAGCGAGTTTCCGAGCTGATGTACGGTCAGGTCTTGGCGGCGATGGCGACGGACGGGATCTTTTACATTGTGATCTGTCTGATGGCCACGAAGCTGTGCAATCTTCTGCCGGGAATCGCTGCCATTGCAGGACAGTTTGTGATGGCTGGCATCTGGTCTGCGGTTGCACATCGCTGGTATTATAAGGCATTCCCTCCGCAGCCTACCACCGTGGTCTATGATGTGCGCCGTGGTATGGAAAAGCTGATTCGGGACTACGGTTTGGATAGCAAGTACGAGGTGAAAAAAGTTCTGAGCGTAGAGGAGTGCCTGGAAGATCTGAGCGTTCTGGACGGTATGAAGACCGTATTCCTCAGCGGCGTTCACAGCCATGAGCGCAACATCATCCTGAAGTATTGTGTGATGAACGACATCAATACGTTCATCATTCCTCGTGTGGGCGATGTTTTGATGAGTGGTGCCTGGCCGATGCACATGCTTCCCCTTCCGGTGCTGCGAGTCGGTCGATATATGGCAAAGCCGGAGTTTCTCTTTGTTAAGCGTGCAATGGACATTGTGCTGTCCCTGGTGGCCCTGATCATTCTTAGCCCGATTTTCCTGATCACGGCGATTGCGGTGAAGTCGGATGGCGGCCCTGCATTCTATAAGCAGGTGCGTCTGACCAAGGATGGCAAGCCCTTCGAGATCCTGAAGTTCCGTTCGATGCGTGTGGATGCTGAAAAGGATGGTGTGGCTCGCCTGTCTACTGGTGACAAGGATGACCGTATTACGAAGGTTGGCCATATTATCCGTACTTGCCGTCTGGATGAGTTGCCGCAGCTGGTGAATATCCTCAAGGGTGACCTGTCCATCGTTGGTCCCCGCCCGGAGCGCCCGGAGATTGCCGCACAGTACTGCGAGGAGATGCCGGAGTTTGCGCTGCGCCTGCAGGCAAAGGCTGGCCTCACCGGTTATGCACAGGTGTACGGAAAATATAACACCACACCGTATGATAAGCTGCAAATGGATCTGATGTATATTGCCCACCCCAGCCTGGTCGAGGACCTGAAGATCATGCTGGCTACGGTGAAAATCCTGTTTATGCCTGAAAGCACCGAGGGAATTTCGGAGGGCCAAACCACTGCTATGAGTGGAGAAAACCACTAAATATCGACGCTTTTGCACATTTTGAGCAGCTAAAAGTTGGAAGAAATTCCAGAGTGGAGTCAGGCACAAATGTAGCTCTTACAGTAGCGTTAAGCTGGGAGGCTGGCAAGATGCCTTGTATAGGGGCGATATAGCACTCCTGATAGTGCAAAATGCCGAGAACCCAAGCGTGAGCAAGGACAAAACGAGTGTGAATTGAGGCGTTTATGCCCCGAAAAAGCACTTTTATGGATGCGACGGTAGCTCGTGGGTTTATGTCTGATTGCACTGTGAGGGGATGTGCCGAGATTACGGTGACTTTCACATAGCGGTTTCGGGATTGAGCGATGATAACCTCATCTGCGATTTCATCCCGGTCTTGGAGATAACAAGGCGGATATGAGCAAGATGGTGATAACCACATGGTCGTAGAGATGCTCATTAGTGTGGGGTAATCCGGCATAAGCGGGGGAGCTACCGTGGCATGGATGAGTGGAACCGGGAATAAAGGCATGGATTACCGTAGCGAGTGATAGTGTCATCAGGACTAAAGACGAGAGCTACCGTAGCGAGCGTTGGTGCTGTCAGGACTAAAGACAGCGGTTACCGTAACGTGAACTTGCCGTAGCAACGTTTATTGTGGCGGTACAAGACATAGCGGTAGTGTGATTCACACTGATGAGGACGATTAGTAGAGCTTTATAAGGAATAAACGGCTCAGACTCTTTGAGATGAGTCTGGGCTGTATTCTTTGATATGCGGAGAGGGATTATGAGTGTTGTGAAATACAGAGAATACTCCGTTCTTATGTCGGTTTATCACAAAGAGAAGCCGGAGTATCTGAAGCAGGCAATAGAGAGCATACAAACGCAGACGCTCTCCACAAATGATTTCGTGCTGGTATGTGATGGACCGCTGAACGAACAGCTAGAAGGCGTGATTGCTACAAAGCAGCAGGAGATGGGTGACACATTAAATGTTGTCCGACTTGCGAAAAACGGGGGACTTGGCAATGCACTGAATGAGGGAATCAAGCATTGCAAAAATGAGTTGGTTGCCCGGATGGACAGCGATGACATCGCTTATCCAGATCGATGTGAAAAACAGATTGCTGTGTTTAACACACATTCGGAGGTGAGCATTTGCTCCGGCATCGTGGAGGAGTTTACCACTGATCCGAACACTGTCGATACAAAACGTGTTCCGCCGGAAACCCATGCGGAAATCGTAGAGTTTGCAAAGAAGCGTAATCCGTTTAATCACCCCTGTGTGATGTATAAGAAGTCCGCAGTCGAAGCAGTTGGCTCCTATCAAGATTTCTACTTACTGGAGGACTATTACCTTTGGCTAAGGATGCTGATGGCAGGGTATCAGGGCTATAACATTCAAGAACCGTTGCTCCATATGCGGGCAGGCTCGGATATGTATAAACGGCGTGCTGGTTGGAAGTATGCCAAGACTCAGGCGAAGCTGTTCAAGTTTATGAAACAGCAAGGCTTTATTGGAAAAGGGCAGTACATTAGGAGCTGTGTGATTCGTAGTGGATCAGCGTTGGCCCCGAACTGGCTGCGGAAGTTTATGTTTGAGAAAGTGTTGAGGGGTTGATGATGAAGATTGCCTTTTTAATGCAGTGCCACAAGAATCCTGAACAGATTAATCTACTGCTGAAAGCGTTGAAACATCCGCAAGTTGACGTTTATGTCCATGTGGATTCCAAAAGCGAGAGCATCAGAGAAGATATTGGGGAAGGCGATGGTATTTATCTTCTTCCAAAGAAGGACAGTATTGATGTTCAGTGGGGACAGTTTAGCCAGGTACAGGCAACACTGAATTTGTTAAATGCTGCCATTTCTGGGGGGGGGGTCCAGCCATTATTTCTTAATCAGCGGCCAAGACTTTCCACTTAAATCGATTGGGGAAATTGTGAAGTTCCTTAATGAGCATAAAAATGAGAATTTCATTGACTGTGCTTTGATAAAACAATTCGAAAAAAGAAATGATATTTACTTTCCTAGAATAGTTGTCGGAAGAAAAAAATGGCAGAAGATTTTGAAGAACATTCTGGTGTATGGTACAGGAGGATGGAATCATACATTTTCCTTAGTAAGAAGAACAGCACCGGGTAGTGTTCAGTATTATTTTGGGTCGTCGTGGTGGTGCTTAAATGATGCAGTGGTGCAATGGATTTATAACTTTCTGGGTAAATGTCCAGAATATATAGAACTATTCAAACATTCCCTGTGCCCAGATGAATGCTTCTTCCAAACATTAGTTATGAATTCGCCTTATGCAGATAATATAAAGCCGTATCTACATTATATCAAGTGGGAGAATGGAATGAGCAGCCCCAAAACATTAACGACTATAGATTATGAGGAACTAAAAAAGACGGAGAAAATTATTGCGAGAAAGTTTGACATGAATGTAGATGCCGAGATTATAAGGAAGCTATACTGTGTCATTAAAGCAAATTAATAATGCCAAGTATCGGAGGAAATAATATAATGAACGAATCATGCTGTATCATTGTACCAACGAGCAGTAAATATCTTGATGTCTGTAGAAATTTCATTGCAGTATTATCTAATAGCTGGACCGATTGTCCATATAAAATAATATTGTCTATCACCGGAGAAGAAAGGGAAATTGATTGGGCGGAGTATGTGTTTAATGGTCCGGATGCCACATTGGTAGACTGCATAGTAAATGCCTCTGATAAATATAGAAGTGATTATTATATGGTTTTTTTGGGTGATGCCTTCATGTGTGGAAAGGTTGATACACAAAAAGTTAAACATCTTTTGGAGGAAATCAAGGAAAATCAAATCGATTTTTGCTGTCTTCATCCTGAGAAAAGCAAAAGAAAAGAAAAAAGAGCTGGGAATGAAATGCGGTATATTCATATAAAAGATAGATACTGCCACTGCTTTGGTTATTCGTTGTATACAAAACGATATATAGATGAAATGTTTGTGAATTCGAATATATCAACAGATTTAGAGTATGAGGTTTGGTATTTAAATCAAACGTTTAATAGTAAGAGGGACTTTTATTACGAACATGATGCAATTTTGCTGAGCAATATCTTTCATATAAGATGCGGAATAAAAAAAGGAAAATGGGATAGAGTAGTTTACCGCTGGATTAAAAGACACTATCCGGAAATTAGTTTGGCGCAACGGCCTAAATTGGACTTTGCGAGTCAAATTGTGTTGATTCTCCGAGAGAAGTTCCTTTACTTGATTCCGGATGAAATACGCATTGGAGCAAAGAAAGCCATAACAACTATGACAGGAAAAAATATGTTTGACACAATGAATTAAAAAGCATACAAAGGTTCTTTACTATACATGGAGGAAATAGAGATGAAGATTATACAGATAACGGATCATAACGGCAACGGCGGAGTAAATAGCTTTGTTTATGATCTGTGTGAGTCTCAGATTAAGCTTGGAAATGAAGTAATGTTTGTAAGTATAATTGATTATAAAGAACGTGCAACAAAAGAAGGACTTGAGCAGATCAAAAAAAGAGGCGTTAAGCTCTGCTGTTTAGGGGCTCAAAATAAGCTTGATGCCGTTCTGCATTATACAGTAAAATTACGAAGCATCATTAAAGATTTTGCTGGTGATGAACCGTGTGTTTGTAATCTCCATTTGAAGCTGAGCGTGCTCATGGGAGTGCTATCAACAAGAGGCTTAAAGAATATAACGATTGTTGAAACATACCATAATAATTATAGTTATTATCATCTGCAGTACGCAGTACTTCATCCTTGGATTAAACAATATATTGCAATTTCGGAAACATGTGGGAAAGAAATGAAACGTAGATTCCATACGAGCAGTAAACGGATGAGTGTGATTCCTAACGGGGTAGATCGAGAAAAAATTAGGAGCATTGCCCTTGTGAATCCGGAAGAAACACGGCAAGGGACTCGGTATGTGACAGTTGGACGGCTAAGCTTTGAAAAGAATATAACCATTCCTGTTAAGGCATTTTCCAATTATTGCAGGGAAGGTGTGGAGTACATTGTCATTGGAGATGGACCAGAAAGAGATGAGGTTCATAAATTGGCGGCCAATAATCCGTATATTATTTTTAAAGGAGAATTGCAACGCCAAGATACTCTACGCAATTTGGCAACTGCAGATATCGTTATTATGCCGTCATTATGGGAAGGTCGCTCGATTCTTCAATTGGAAGCAATGTCGCTCGACAAACCGATGATGCTTTCTGATGTTCCGGCGTTGAGAGAAGTATTTGAAGAAAAGTCACTGACACCTGGTGAATTATATCGCAAATGTTCTTGGGGATATTTAGTTCAGACAAGCAATCCGAACAGCTATCGTGCGGCAGCAGAAGACTTTTTGCACACTACAAAAATAGAAAGAGAAGAAATGGCTTACTATGTAAAACAGGCTTCTTTAAAAAATGATATTATGGTAATGGCTAGGAAGTATCAAGCGGTTTATAACTGCATAATGCGAAATACTGATTAAGAAAGTGAGAAGAAAGTGCACGCTAATGTTTTAGGTATTGATTACGCTTTGCTCATGCTATTTCTATGGTTGACCGCAGGAGTAGATTATCAGTTGTCAGGCTCAAGCGTCGTAATGAAAATTAGAAGAAACAGTATAGACGTAAGAGTAATCCTTATTCGTTTTGCATTTTTTGTGTTATGGTTTTTAGCAGCATTCCGAGGATTAGATGTAACGAATGATTTTGAAACATACCGCAATATATATGAGAAGATTGCAGTGTTTGGTCCAGAAAGTGTGAAAAGAGTTGAAACTGGATATGTGATTCTTAACGAGGTGTTTTCAAAGCTATTCACTAATAATGAAGTTGGTTTTAGATTTTTTATGGCAACTATCACTGCCATTGGATATGGAGCTGTGGAACAGTGGATCGAGCAGCATGCAAAAAGTTATGGGATATGTTTGATTACGTATTACTACTTAATAGACTCGATGTTTATGTCGGCAACACGGCAAATGTTTGCGGCGGGTATCGTACTTTGGGCGCTAATGTTTCTTGAAAAAAGGAATAGTAAGAAAAGCTTCTTGATATATATATTATTTGTCTTAATAGCATCTACCTTTCATCAATCAGCAATTATGTGTCTGATATTTCCACTTTTAGCAAAGTTGAAATTTACGCGCAATACTACTATCTCAATCGTACTAATTACGGTTGTCCTTACGGGAACGAACGCTGTCAATAAAATAGTTAATCAAATTGGCATTGGCACGAATTATTTGACTTCGGAAATTGGAAATGTAGCTAATGTTTCTGTTATTTCAACACTATATATTGCGCTGCTAGTGTTACAAGTTTTTATTAATCGGAAAGAGGAAGTTAATAGAGATAATTGTAAGGAGTATGGGGAATATCAAGATGGCTTTTACTCATACGCTATTATTTTGGCACTAGCTGTGACAATAATGTCGTTGCGTGCACCTGGAATGAGCAGAATGGCAATGTATTTACAAATAGTAGGACTTCCGTATATATCAAATACAATTTTTAAAATTAAGTATCCCAAAGCACAACTTATTATAAAATGTGCTTTGGGACTTGCAATCTGGGGATACTCCGCAGCAACTTTAATTTACAGACCAGAATGGCAACATCTTTGGCCGTATCACTTTTTCTGGAATTGAAAAGGAGAAAATAAGAAAATGAAACAGAAATGTGGAATTTTAACACTGCATCGAGCACTTAATTATGGTGCATTTTTGCAAGCATACGCTTTACAGGAAACTGTGAAGCATCTCGGATATGAGGTAAGCATTATTGATTTGGCTACGAATAACGCAATCGAGAGACTTTTACTAATTAAGTGTAAGTATCCCAAGATGATAGTACATCACTATAAGCTTTTAAAGAAATTTGATGAAGTCATGGCGCAACTTGAGATTAGTACTGATCCACTGGACAAATATGATGCTGTTGTTGTTGGTTCAGATGAGCTGTGGAATCTTAAAAACGGCATGTTTAAGCATTATCCGGAGTATTTGGCAAGGAGCGATAAGGGAACACCGTTTATTTCATATGCGGTAAGTGCGAATTCTTTAACACCACAGGAATTTGCGGAATTGCAGGGGAAAAGTGAAGATTTTAGTGGATTTAAAGCGGTGTCAGTTCGTGATAGAAAGACATTTGATATCGTTAAGACACTTGGGAAAATTGAGCCGGCGATGGTTCTTGACCCAACCTTAATCATGGACAACTGGGAGCAATATGTTCAGCCGTGCAAAGAGAAAAACTTTATTTTGTACTACAGCATGACCGTTGATTTGCAGGAAAGAACTGAGGTCGAGCAGTTAGCAAAACAAACAGGAAAAAAATTGATTACGGTGGGATGCAGAAACGAATGGTGTGATGAAATAGTTTATGCTAATCCATTTGAATTTATTGGTTATGTGAAAGCTGCTGATTATGTTGTGACATCGCAATTTCATGGAGTTATGTTTAGCTTGGTTTTCAATAAACAATTTGCTATTTTTTCGCAAGGGAAAGGAAAAGTCATCGATGCAATAGAAAGATTCGGGCTTGAAGATCGAGAAGTAACAGAAACTAAGTCATTATTTGATGTCTTAGCCCAGGATATAGATTATGATAGAATCAATGCTGACATAAGGGAAAAAAGAGCAGCGTCAGTTGAATGGCTAAACGATGCATTGAAAATTGCGTGCGATTGTAAAAAATGAGGTACTATTGTGAGTAGAGAATCAAATCTAGCTAAAAACACAATAATTATTACTATTGGAAAGGTGTGTACCCAGTTAGTATCCTTTTTCCTTTTGCCTCTTTATACAGCTATTCTAAGCACCGAAGATTACGGTGTAGTTGATTTGCTAAATACATTAGTTGCGCTTTTGCTACCAATATTTACACTACAAATTGATCAGGCCTTATTTCGAGAATTAGTAGAAGTACGCGATAATGAGAGTAAAACTGCTGAGGTTGTAAGAACTGGCATTATTTCAATAGTAATTCAGGGCATAATATATTTGTGCATTTTTGTTTTGGTATCCCCTTGGATTCATAACAAATATAAGCTCTTTCTCGCAAGTAATGTGCTTGTTAATGCGATGCTCGGCGTATTTCTTCAGATTGCACGTGGCTTTGGAAAGAATAAGTACTACGCAGTAGCTAGCTTTTTATCTGCATCGTTGACTATTGTGTTTAACCTGTTTTTTCTCGTGGGTTTTAAACTTGGTGCAACGGGAATGCTGGTAGCGACACTTCTAGGACAGCTACTAGCTGCTATTTATTTAGTACTTGCACTTCATATCGTATATTACTTCAAAGCAGGAAGATGCAATAGGGAAGTACTGGTCAAACTTTTGAAGTATTCAATACCTCTAATTCCCAATGCAATATCATGGTGGATTATTGATGCATCGGACCGAGTAATAGTATCATCTTTTTTAGGAGTGGCACAGAATGGAATTTTGGCTGCTTCGCTAAAATTTGCTGCACTCTTGACGGGCCTTAATTATATAACGACTTTGAGTTGGACAGAGTCTATTGCGGTTGCAATTAATGATGCGGATATTGAAAGCTACTTCAATCGAATGATTAATGTGTTCCTTAGGTTTTATGTTGCGTTGACAATTGGGATGATAGCTTGCATGCCGTTTGTGTTTCCGATTCTTATTAATGCAAAGTATCAAGCTGGATATGGGTTAGTGCCGATTTCACTACTTGCAACACTATTTAATGTTGTTGTAGGACTGGTCAGCGTTGTATACGTTGCTAAGAAGAACACAAAAGCGATTGCACAAACATCTGTGATGGCAGCATCAATAAACATATCAATTCACTTGTTGCTAATTAACCGGATTGGGCTATATGCAGCGGTTTTGTCTTCGTTTATTGCCTTTTTTAGTATGAGCGTTCTAAGAATTATAGATATCAGAAAAAAAGGATATATCAAGATAAAAATTGATATAAGCCTAATCACTTCAACTTGTCTGGCCTTGCTAGTGGTACTCATGACTTATTATTTCGATATTGTGTGGCTCCATATAATTGCACTTATAATCGCAATTTTGTTTGCTATAGGTATCAATAAGCATACTTTTGCGACAATTATCAATTTGGTTTTGAGTAAACTGCGGAGGAATAGCAATGAAAAGCAGTAATGCGGCTATTTTTAGAAATGCTCGCCTACGAGATAAAAATGACTATCCACGTTTGGCAGAACCTCATGAACGATGCTGTGGATGTGCAGCTTGTTGCGCAATCTGCCCGAAAAATGCGATTCATATGGATGCGAATGAAGAGGGTTTTTTTTATCCTGTTGTTGACCTTGCAAAATGTGTACGGTGTTATCGCTGTTTGGATATTTGTGTGTTCAAAACGTAATGAGGTAAGTGGGAATTATTGAATGTGCTTTGGAATGGAGGAAGATATGTCGGAATTTTTATCAGACACGTTAGCATATGCAGGTCGATTGCTAGATAGTGAGGAACTCGGTAAGAGTTCTTCTGGGGGAGCATTTACAGCCCTTTCCAATTGGGCATTCAGTAATGACTACATAGTAGTGTGTAGTAGCTATGACTATGATCAACATGCACAAGTATTTAAATTTGTAGACAATATAGAAAAAAGAAACGATGCTAGAGGATCAAAGTATGTTCAAGCCATTCCCAATATTCCATATCATGAAATGGAACAGTGGATTTTAGACAATACAGAAAAAAAAATCCTTTTCGTTGGGATGGGATGTCAAGTCGCCGCAGTGGCAAAATATGCCGAGATTAAAGGAATCAGAAAGCACTTTCTCTTAGTAGATATAATATGCCATGGTGTAGCTAGTCCACGTATTTGGAAAGAGTACATTCAAAATATCGAGACGAATAATGGAAAAATATGTTATATTAATTTCAAGGATAAGAGGTTCGGATGGGACTCTCCTGTTGCGGTTGCAAGTACAAAGCAAAAAGAAATTGATTTAACGCCATATGTTAATTTGTTTTACAGCGGAGATATTCTCAGACCTTCATGTAGCCAATGCCCATATGCGACGACAGAAAGAGTTTCAGATATTACAATTGGAGATTTTTGGGGTATTAGGGAACATGTGCCAGATTTTTATGATAATAGAGGCACGTCGTTGTTTTTGATTCATACAGAAGATGGGGAAAAGGTGTTTGGTGAGATAAAAAATCAGTTGAATTGGAGAAAAAGTAATATACAGGATAGTCTACAACCAAATTTATGTCGGCCAACAAAAGTTAATCCGGATCGAAATTCATTCTGGAAGGATTATTTTAAGTATGGAATTGGATACGTTACGAAAAAATATGGACAACCTAAATTGACTCAAAAGATTGTTAGAAAAGTAAAAAAAATGTTGAAGTCAATTCGTGTGTAGGAGATTATGATATGATACCTAAAACGATACATTATTGCTGGTTTGGAAAAGGTGAACCTCCTGAAATTGTAAAGAAGTGTATTAAGTCATGGAAGGAATATTGTCCCGGATTTCAGATCAAACTTTGGAACGAAGATAATTACGATGTGACAAAAAATTGTTACATGAAAGAGGCGTATGATAATAAGAAGTGGGCATTTGTTTCTGATTATGCGAGACTCGATATAGTTTATAATGAAGGTGGCATTTACCTCGACACAGATGTAGAATTGGTTAGATCACTGGATAGTTTGCTTGACTATCACTGCTTTTTTGCTGGCGATGGTTGCGGAATAAATACGGGGATAGGGTTTGGAGCAGAAAGAAAAAACACTGTTGTAGAAATGCTTCTATTAGAGTATGAGAAAAAACACTTCGTTAAGGATGGAAGGATGGATTTGACTCCATGTACTGTTCCAAATACACGTGTTTTTTTAGATAATGGATACAATCCAACTGATACAAGTATTCAAAGTATTTTGGGGGTCACTATTTTTCCACCTGAGTATTTTAGTCCAACCAATGGTATGTCAGAATTGAATGCCACGGAGATGACATATGGAATTCATCATGGTAGTCGTTTGTGGGAAACAGGTATGACGAGGCTGAAGACAAGGGTAAGGCTTACTTTGGGAAGAAAGTGGACAAACCGAATAAAAAGGATACTCAAGTTTTTCCGGTTAAAAAATAACTGTTGAAAAGTGTAGGATGGGTGATTTATAATGCGAGAAAGTTCGATTGTAGGGCAAAGGTCGGAAATGGTAGATTTGGCACGTGGAATTGCAGCAATTTGTTTGATTATCGACCATAGTATTATCTCGACGCCAATCAATTTGTGCACGATTAGATGGTGTAAGGGATTGGGAGATTTTATTTCTATATTTGACCTTCCATTATTTTTTATTGTTGCAGGTTATGTTTTTAGCTGCACAGCCTATAAAGTATATTTTCTCAAGAAAGTGAGAAGAATAGGAGTGCCATATCTTGTGTTTTCCGGTGTATCAATTGCTTTTCACGTTTATGCAGGCGAGTTTTTGGCCGGGGGGGGGCGACATTTCAGGAGGGCGTCATTGATTTATTAATTCGAGGGGGAGAGTATTGGTTTTTATATACTATCTTCTTCATCTATTTGATTTTTCCAGTGATTGTCTCAATATGCGATAAAAATACATTTTCTTGTGCTGTAGGGTTATGCGTAGTTATCTTGGGCGCAAGTATAGATGTGACGACAGATTTGTTTTTAATTAATAGAGTTTTGCAATATTTGCCATATTTTTATGTAGGATGGCTATTAAGGAAAGAAGTAAATAAAGGTGTTTCGAGATTTTATTTGCATTATTGGCCTTTAGGGGTGATTCTTGTTGCTTTCTTGCTTAAAGTGAATGTTAGTAATAAGACTTATCTTAAATCTTTTACTATGGCACTTGGTTTCTGCTATACGTTGATAGGCTTTCTTTACAGCACAAATAATTGTAAATGGTTCAGTTCGATTGCAAAGTGCGAAAGTAATTACGTAAAAAGATTTATTTTAATTTGTGGACGATATTCGTTACAGCTTTATCTGTTTAACATGTACTTACAAGTGTTGATAAGAATAGTAATATGTAGTGTTCTTGGAATCTCAAATGCTTTTCTTATTATTGCAGTCGGATCAGCACTTAATTTCATTGTTATTTTACCAATATGTAGTGTATTAGAAAAGCATACATCAATATTGAAGTGTGCATGTGGATTGTAATTAGAAAATTTACGAAGCATTAATTTTAATTACTTCTACAGGATTGGTTCTCCAACGGTGGAAATACTGCACATAAATCTGGAAAAATCCGGAAACATGATATACTGGAACGTCTGGGACTAGAGAAGGATAAGTAAACGTGGTCAATAAGATGGTGTGAAGGAAGTACTTATAATCAATCCGTTGATTGACCGGAAAACGTTAAAAATCGTGTCTTGTTCTCGCATTGTGCCAATAAAGAGAATCCATCGAATTCTGGAAGCGTTGCGAGAAATAAAGGATTTTCCTATAGAGTGGACACATATCGGAGGCGGAGAGCTGTTAGAGGATATTGAAAAAATGGCCGAAGGGCTGCCGGAACAGGTAACGGTGAACTTTACAGGTACGGTTGCTAATAAGGATATGTATGACACCTATGCATCGACACCGTTTTATGTTTTCGTAAACGTCAGTATTATGGATATGGCGAGGACAACGAGTATGATAAGGCACAGGAGAAGCCTTGTGTAATTGGTGTATACCGCCTCACCATGAAGTCTAACTCTGACAACTGCCGACAGTCCTCCATTCAGGGCGTCATGAAGCGTATCAAGGCGAAGGGTGCAACAGTCATTATCTATGAGCCGACGCTGGAGAATGGCAGTACATTCTTTGGCAGTGAAGTCGTGAATGACCTTGAAGAATTCAAGAAATGCAGCCAAGCCATCATTGCTAACCGTTACGATAGTAACTTGGATGATGTGCATGACAAGGTCTATACTTGCGATCTGTTCCGCAGAGACTAATACTTATCGCAGCCATGTGTTCTGCCACATGGCTGTGCTGCTCAAGTATGCTACCTCTCCGTGGTGAGCAGCAGGCAACGGATAATTATCCGGCTAACGGCACATTTTATTCGTTAATTCACTCTTTGGATGAGGAAAAACTATAATGGGAAAATATTTTGGAACCGATGGCTTCCGTGGCGAAGCTGGAATCACACTGACTGCTGACCATGCCTATAAGGTTGGTCGTTTTCTGGGCTGGTATTACAACGCTCTGCGTGAGCGCAATGGTGACACCGACCCCGCTCGTATCGTCATTGGCAAGGATACTCGTCGCAGCTCCTATATGTTCGAGTACAGCCTGGTCGCAGGTCTGACCGCTTCCGGTGCAGATGCTTACCTGCTCCATGTCACCACCACCCCTTCTGTGGCTTACATCGCCCGAGTGGACGACTTCGACTG
>ULMK01035234.1_pt1 | contig 16739 bp, 9 predicted proteins | sample 1951621 | NCBI WGS metagenome assembly ULMK01 (sample SAMEA4835547, study PRJEB28245) | human gut metagenome | biome: gut microbiome; material: fecal sample | place: Denmark | collected 2008
CTTTTACGATATAATCAATATCTTTTTTCATTACTCCATGTGCTCTTAATGCTTGATTTACATGGTGAACAAGTGTTGAATTTTCTATATCATTAAAGTTCTCTAAATGGAATGTTTCTTCTGCTTTCTTAATTCCCTTTTGTGTTAATGATGCAGATTTTGCTTTTAAATCAACTATATAATCATAATTTTCATTATCTTCTGCTTGTGCTTCATCTTTTACATCTTCTTCTACAATTACTTTTGGTGTTAATCTTTTTACAAAATCATTTGCTTTTTTATATAAATCTGATGATTGATTTGCTCTTCCTGAAATGATAAGTGGTGTTCTTGCTTCATCTATTAATATACTATCAATCTCATCTACGATAGCATATGCTAAATCTCTTTGAACTAATTGTTCTTTATATATAACCATGTTATCTCTTAGATAATCAAATCCAAATTCATTGTTTGTACCATATGTAATATCACAAGCATAAGCTTTTTGCTTTGCTTTTGGATCCATTCCTGCAATAACTAATCCAACAGATAGTCCCATGAATTTATATAGTTTTCCCATCCATTCACTATCTCTTTTAGCTAAATAATCATTTACTGTTATTACATGAACTCCTCTTCCTGTTAGTGCATTTAAATATACTGGTAATGTTGCAACAAGTGTTTTTCCTTCACCTGTTTTCATTTCAGCAATTCTACCTTGATGTAAAATAATACCACCTATTAATTGTACATCAAAATGTCTCATTCCTAATACTCTTTTTGATGCTTCTCTTACTACTGCAAAGGCTTCTGGTAATATATCATCTAATGTTTTTCCATTATCTAATTGTTCTTTAAATTCATTTGTTTTATTTTTTAGTTCTTCGTCTGTTAATTTTGATATTTCCTCTTCTAATGAATTTATTTTGTCAACTATTGGCATAATTCTCTTTACTTCTTTTTCACTATAGCTCTTAAATATTTTATTAAAAATGCTCATTCTTTTATCAATTCCTTTCAGTTTTTAACTTTTATAATATTACCACGAATTATTTTATTTTTCAACCCTTTTGATGTTCTAAGTTTTTTTTTTTTTTCATATTCTTTATTGGAGGTTTTTAAATTGAAAACTAACAAACTATTTATTTTATTTTTAATTTTGGTATTTCTTCTTTCTGGAATTGTTTATGCTGATGATATAGATTTGGAAATAGATTCTTCTATTGAAACTATTTCTCCTCAAGATACAATTCCTTCTATAAATTCAAGAGCTGCTATTGTTTATGATAGAAATTCTGGAATGATTTTATATGGAAAAAATGAAAATGAGAAAAGAAAGATGGCTTCTACAACAAAAATTCTAACAGCAATCATTACTATCGAAAATTCGACTTTAAGTGATATTGTAACAATTTCTTCTAAGTCTGCTGGAACAGGTGGTTCTCGTCTAGGTCTTCATAAAGATGATAAAATTTCAGTTGCTGATTTACTTTATGGTTTAATGCTATGTTCCGGTAATGATGCAGCAGTTGCACTTGCTGAACACATTAGTGGAAGTGTTGAAAATTTTGCTATATTAATGAATCAAAAAGTTTGCGAAATTGGTTTAAATTCAAGTCATTTTGTTACTCCTCATGGTCTTGACAATGAAGAACATTATACTACTGCTTATGAATTAGCTCTTTTAACTAATTATGCTTTAAAAAATGATATTTTTAGAAAATATGTTGGCACAAAGTCTCAAACTATTACAATAAATACTTATTCTAAAACATTAAATAATACAAATGAATTGCTTGGATACTTAGATGGGGTTTATGGTGTAAAAACAGGATTTACGAATGGCGCTAATCGTTGCCTAGTTACTGCTGTAAAAAGAAATAATATGGATTTAATATGTATTGTACTTGGTGCTGATACAAAAAAGGATAGAACTCGTGATAGTATTGAACTTATTGAATATGCTTTTAAAACTTTTTTTCCTTATAATATTAAAGAGAAAATCGAAAATGAATTCCAGAACTGGATTTTGTGTAATTCAAATAGTTTTTATGTTTCGAAAGGCTCTTCAAATGATATTTCTCCATATTTAGAAAATTTAAATTATGAATATTTACCTTTATCTAGTAATCAAATTCAAAATTTAAGCATATATATATATTGTAATTATACTTTAACAGCACCTTTAGAAAAAGATTCTTCTATTGGAACTTTAGCTGTTAATATAGATGACAAGAATATTATTACATTAAATATAAAGAATGGAAACTCTATTTCTAAAATGACTTATAAAGATTTTTTTAAAAATCTTATTAAAAATTATCCTTATTGCCTAGAATCTATTATTTTTAATAAATAAAATTTTATAGCTTTCAAAAGTTTATATTTTGCAATATTCGATTACAAGTTTTATAGATTTATAAAAACTTCAAATAATTCTATTGACAAAACAGAAATCTTTTGTTATTATTAAATAGCTTGATTAAGAAATCATCTCCTATATATGATAATACTTAATCTTAAAATATTTAATAATTGCAGGTATAGTTTAGTGGTAAAACGAGACCTTGCCAAGGTTTAGTCACGAGTCCGATTCTCGTTACCTGCTCCATTTTATTATTAAATATTATTTTTTTATAATTTTATTATGGCGAGTTAGCCAAGTGGTAAGGCAATGGTCTGCAAAACCGTGATCATCGGTCCGAATCCGATACTCGCCTCCAAAAAAAACTAAAATTACTACTTGACAAATTATAAAAAAATAAGTATAATATTTTTGTTCATGGCGAAGTAGCTCAGTTGGCTAGAGCATTCGGTTCATACCCGACAGGTCGGCGGTTCGAATCCACCCTTCGCTACCAATATAAATTCCTCAGTTAAACTGAGGAATTTTTTTATTCAAAGTCTTCAATTATTTTATTCAATTCTTCTTTTCCATAAACATCTAATCCACCATTTTCTATACTTATCAAATCTGTCTGAGTTAAGTATTCACTTGAAATATTTGTTTTTTCATATATTGATTGATTTCCTTCTTTATTTATTTGGTATATAACTATTTTTCCTTCTTCTACTTTTAATTTAAAATGCTCTCCACACATATCATCAAATTCTTTATATAAAGTTACTTTATTGGGCTCAAATCCAATTACTTTCCAATCATTATACTTATTCTGTACTTCTTCTTTTGTTAAATTTACAAGTTCTTGTGGCATTTCTACATATTCATTTATTGTATGGTCACATTGTTTGAAATATTTTTTTATTATTAATTGTGAATTTGCTGATACTTTTTCCTTTGTTGCAACTACTTCTTCTATTTTGGTTTCTTTAGTATATTCTTCTGTACATTCATCTTTTACTTTTTCTGAAATTTTTGCTTCTTTTTTTGTATTTTGTAATTTATTTTCTTTTACAATATTCATCGTTATAATTAAGCTGGTGAAAAATGCAATTATACATATTGCAATAATATATTGTTTTTTCATGGCAATCCCTTCTCATTCTAGCTTGTATTAAGCTTTGTATTTATTTTTATTATTGCCTTTTTGGTAATTTTTATGCAAATTTCTCCCATTTTATCTGTTCTATAAATTTTAATTTTTCTTTTTTCTAAATTTTCAATAGTAATATTTGATGGGTGTCCAAATGTATTGTTTTCTCCCACACCTATAAATGCATATTGTGGTTTTACTACATCTAGTATTTTTTCTATTGATGATGTTTTTGAACCATGATGTGCTGTTTTTAATATTGTTGATTTTAATATTGATGTATTATTTTCATATTTTGAAACAATCTCTTTTTCTGCTATTTCTTCTATATCTCCTGTAAATAGCATTGAAAATTTATTATAATTTAATTTACATACTAATGAATTGTTATTAATTGCATTGTCAGATATCATTTTTTGAGAATCTGGCCATAACACATCAAAATACAAATTTTTTTCTATATTTATTCTCATTCCTGCTTCTACTATTTTTACATTTAGATTTTGTTTTTTTACTATTTCTTTAAATTTATGATAATTAGTTGAATCTTCATATTGTTTCCCTATTATTACATTTTTTACTTTTATCTGTTCTAAAATATATAAAATTCCTCCACAATGATCTTGATCAAAATGGCTTATTATACAATAATCTATTTCAAGAATCTTTCTATTAAATAAATATGGTAATAATGTATTTTTTCCAATGTCAAAGTTTTTTTGACCTCCTCCATCTATTAATATTTTCTGATGTTTTGGTGTTTCTATAAGACAACAATCTCCCTGCCCAACATCTACAAAGTAGATCTTTAAATCTCCCGGAATTTTTTTTATTATAATTGAACTAATTAATATAATAATGAATACTCTTATTATTATTTTTCTCTTTGAATAAACATATTTTGAAATCTTTAAAATTATTTTTTGATTAAAACTATATTTTTGAATCTTTTTTATTTTATGTCTGTAATAAATAATATATATGATAAAATAATAAATTATAATTTGCCATGTATCTGGAGTTATTACATTAAAATTTGTTATTGGAAATTTTGTTCCTATCTTTGAAATTAATGATAATGCTGTTATTGGAATTTGTACTACTTTAGCAATTTCTGTTCCTATTTTTAATGATAAAAATGTAACTAATATTTGTATTATTCCTCCTATAACTAATGGTCCTATAATAATTCCTACAAGTATATTGGTTACTATAAATGATAAACTTATAAAATTGTATTTGGTAATTATTATTGGCATAGTCATAAATTGTGCTGATATTGCTACAGCAATTTCTTCTACAAATGAATTATGTTTTAGACAAAAATTAGTATATTTTTCTTTTAAGCATGGTGATTTTATTTTTATATTCATTATAAAATCTTCTACTATTGGTCTAAAAAATACAACCCCTATTGTTCCTGCATATGTAAATTGAAAGCTTGTACTAAATAAATTATATGGATTCATAAATAATATTACAATAGCTGATATTGAAATGTTATTTAATGTATCACTTTTTCTATATACTAGAAATGCTGTACACATTAATGTTGCCATTATTACAGATCTTATAACTGAAATGCTAAATCCCGTTATCGCCATATATATAAATAAAATTAGTATTTCTATAATTCTGCTTTTTCTTTGCCCAAATATGCCTTGAGTACTTTTTTCTGATAGATAAATAATATATGACACATGTAATCCAGATACAGCCAGTATATGTGATATACTGCTTTGTGAAAAATCTTCTCTTGTCTCTTCATCTATTTCACTTGTATCACCTAATAATACTCCTAAAACTATTGGCATTGAATTTGAATTATATGTTTTTTCTAAATTATCTTTTATTTTCAAATGTAGTTTATTGGTATAATATAATATTCCTTTATGAATATCTATTTTCTTTACCAGCTCAACTCTTATAGTTCCATATATTTTTAATGTTTTTAAATATTCTTTGTAATTAAAACCTTTATAATTTCTTGCCTCTGATGGTTCAGAAAAATTTCCTTGTATTTCTAAGATTTCTCCATATTCTAAATTTTTCTTTGTTGTCATATATAAATATGTATTTTTGTACTTTGATGATAAAACTTTGATTTTATATCTATTATAATATTGTTTTTCTTTTTTATTGTCTATTATTTGTACTTGTATTTTTAACTCTTCTCCATCATGATATAAATTTTGATATTTTTTGGTTTGAAATTTGATTATAATATTAGAAGTTAATGATGAAATAATTATTAATAATAAAACATTAAATTTTATTAATATCTTGATATAATGAAAAAATTTTTTCTTTTTAAATTTTGAAATATTGGATATATAATATAAAATTAATAAAAATATATAAAAAAAGACTATACTTATTTTTAAGTATAGTCCCCATAATATACCTATTATATAACCAATTAATATAATAAAAATTGGTCTATTCAATTAAATTACTCTCCTTGCCCCAACATATCTTTGTGAATAATAGCTTGATGATAATGCTGTTATTACAACCCCTTCTTTTTTATTTGCCGCATGTATAAAGTTACCACTTCCTATGTAAATTCCAACATGCCCTATTGCTGTCTTTCCTTGATTCTTGAAAATTACTATATCTCCAGGTTGTAAATTTGATTTACTTACTGCTGTACCATTTTTTATTTGATCTTTTGATGATCTATTTAATGATACTCCAAAATTTCTAAATACATATGTTGTAAATCCTGAACAGTCAAATCCTGTTGATGGTGATGAACCTCCTGCTACATATTTATATCCTAAATATTTTTTTGCAAATTCTACAACATCATTTCCTTCTGAACTTGTTGCACTTGCTGTGCTTTCTTCTTCCTGTTCTTCTTCCGTTTCAACTTGATTTTCTTCTACTGCTTCTTGATTAGCAACTGTATTTTCTTCTGAAAAAGCAGTTGTTCTGTCATATCCACCTCTGGCTGTTGTTTCTGGTAATTTTGTATCTGATACATATTTTTGTGATACATATCCAATTTGATCATTATAATCAATTCTATACCATCCATCTATTTCTCCAGTTATTTTTACTTTTGAATTAAAACTTAAACTATGTATTGCTTCACTTGATGTTGTTGGTTCTTTTCTTATATTTAAGCCATCTGCTTTTACATATCCTGTTTTACTTATTTCCGTTACTTCTTCTGTTTTATTTTCTTGTTGATTTTGATTGCTTTCTTCTTCGTTAGAAGAATTTGTTTGTTCTTGATTGTTGTTTCCTTCAGTATTTAAATTTTCTTCTTTTTTGGCTTCTTCTTGATTATTATCTTGTTTAACTGATGTTTTTATTGTATTAATTCTTATCCAACCACTTTTTCCTTCATTTTCTATTTTGCACCAATCATTTAGAATATCTGTTACTCTAATATTTCCACTTGGTATTATTTCTTTTTCTATTGCAAAAATCAATGGTAATGTTTTTACTTTAACTTCCTTTGTTAAATTATATTGTTTGTCTTTTTCTATGTTTTCTATATTTTGTGTTTGTTCTACTTGTTCATCATTTTCTGTTGCTTCTACTTTTGTTGTTATCATTGTTACAAATGTTATCATTAGTATTGTTATTATTAATTGTTTGGTTTTCATTTTTTACCTCGTTTTTATAAATTTAACAGGTTTTATTATAACATATTTATTTACTGTTGTCAAATTTTAGAACTCTTTACGGATTAGCTACTTTCCAGATTATATAAAAAATTAAAAGACTCACATTTTATTTGTGAGTCTATTTTTTTATTCTCCTATTGGAATATATTTCTTTTCTTCGACTTTTTTCTCTACTTCTTTAGGGAATTCTATTGTTAAGATTCCGTTCTTGAAGTTTGCTTTTATATCTTCTTCTTTTAAGTTGTCTCCAACATAATAGCTTCTTGAACACATTCCAGTAAATCTTTCTCTCTTTAAATATTTAGCATGTTTATCTTCTTTTTCTTCATTTTTTTCCGCAGATACTGTTAAATATCCATCTTGTAATTCTATCTTGATGTCTTCTTTGTCATATCCTGGAACATCAATTTCTAACATATATTTTCCATCTTTTTCTTTTAAGTCTGTTTTCATTATTTTATTTTCTTTTTCTCCAAAGAATGGGTCAGTGAAAACCTCATCAAAAATATCTAATCCATTTCCATTTCTTCTAGCTGGTATCATCATCATAATTCATTACCTCCTTATAATTTTATGTGTTGACACCTTTTTCGGTACACATATAAATATTATTAACTGTTTGGTTAATTTCTATTTACATTATCTATTATACCTCTTATTTTAGCAAAGTCAATAGTAGAGTGCTAATTTTCACAAAATTTTCACATTTCTTCTGTATCTATTCATTTTAGTTGACTACAAGTTTCTATTCAAATAATTTCATAATATCTTCTTTCGAAAGTTTGCTAATAAATGATGTTTTAGTATCAAGCATATTGTCAATTAGTTGTGATTTCTTTTGTTGTAATTCATAAATTTTTTCTTCTATAGAGTTTTTGGTAATTAATTTATATACTTGAACATTATTTTTTTGTCCTATTCTATATGCTCTGTCTGTTGCCTGATTTTCTGCAGATGCATTCCACCATGGATCATAATGTATAACCATATCTGCTCCTGTTAAGTTTAGTCCAGTTCCACCTGCTTTTAATGAAATTAAAAATACTTTTATATCTTTATTTTCATTAAATTCATCTACCATCTTAATTCTTTCATCAACTTTTGTTGCACCTGTTAATTTAAAATATTTTATATTATTTTTTTCAAACTCTTTTTCAATTAAATCGAACATTGATGTATAACCAGAGAATAGTAAAATTTTATGTCCAGATTCTACTGCATCATTTATTATTTCCATACACTGATCTAATTTACTACTTCCATCTTTATAATCTTTTATAAATAAGCTTGGATGACAACATATTTGTCTTAATCTTGTAAGCGCTGCTAATACTTGGATATGACTTCTTTCAATTCCATTCATTTGAATTGTTTCTGCAACTTCTTGCTTTGCTTGCGCTAAATATGTTAAATATATTTTTTCTTGTTCATCTTTCATTTGATTATTTAACACTGTTATTGTTTTCTCTGGAAGCTCTGTTAATACTTGTTTTTTGGTTCTTCTTAATACAAATGGCTCTATTAACATTTTTAATTTTTTCATTGCTCTTGCATCATTTTCTCTTACTATTGGAGTTTCATATTCTGTCTTAAACTTTTTATATGAAAATAAATAGCCTGGCATTATAAAATCAAATATTGACCATAATTCTGCTAACGAGTTTTCAATTGGAGTTCCTGTTAGAGCATATTTAGTATCTGCCATAATCTCTTTTACTGCTTTAGCATTTTGAGTATTACTATTTTTTAAATATTGTGCTTCATCTGTTATTGCAAATCTAAATTGATATTTTCTTTCTTTATATACATCTATATCTCTTTTTAATAAATCATATGATGTTATTATAATATCGTAATTATCAATTTTTTGAATCAATTCTCTTCTTTCTTCTGCATTTCCTCTAATTACTAAGGTTTGTAATCCATTTGTGAATTTTTGAGCTTCATTTTGCCAGTTTAGTGTTAATGAACTTGGACATATAACAATTGATGTTCTTCTTTGGCTTTCTTGTTCTACATATCCTGCCACAATAGAAAGCATTTGTACTGTTTTTCCTAATCCCATATCATCTGCAAGTATTCCTCCAAATTTATAATTATCTAACGTTTTTAACCACTTATATCCTGTCTTTTGATAATATCTTAATGTATTTTCTACGACTGCTGGAATTTGAATATCTGCATCTCCATTTTCTTTATCTAGTTCATTTACTATTTTCTTATATTCACCATTTCTTACTATTTGTGTATCTGTTACTGTTTTTAATAATTGGTTTAAATATAATGTTCTGTTTACAGGAATTTTTATTTCACCATTTTCAAGTTGTTTATAATTTATATCCATTCCAGACATCATTTTGTCTATAAATTCCAAGTCTTGATTTTCTTCAAGATTTATAAAACTTCCATCTTTTAGTTTATAATATTTTTTCTTTAATTTATATCTTTGCATTATTTCTTCAAGTTCTTTTGGATCTATATTTAATTTTTCTAAATCTATTATTAATAAATTGTTTTCAACTTTTATTCCTATACTTCCAATTTTAGGTTGTTTTATTTGCTTTGTCTTGAAATTATCTGTTACCATTACTTCAAACACTTGCATATATGTATCTATCTCATTTGATAAAAAGTTATAAATTTTCTCTTCTTCTGGTAATATGAAGCATCCTTTAGCTTCATAAAACATAAATCCTGTTTTTCTTAACATGTTTACAGCCTTGTTTTCAGCAATCATATCTCTTGGGTATTTTGAATCAATTTTGGGTTGTAATGGATTAAATTCTGTTTCTCCATAACAGAATTTTATTTCAGCCAAAATTCTATCATTTTCATCAAAGTCCAGAAACATTTTTACACCTAATTTTTTAGGTCTATATTTTTCAATGTCTTGTTCTTCAATTTCTTGGTATTCTATGTTATTTTTTAGTCTTGGAATAATTACCGAAAATAGTTCTGGTAATTGTTCTTTTCCAAATGATATTTCTGTTAAATAATTCTCTTTAAATATACATAACAGCTTCATCACTGAGTTCTCATAATTTTTACTACATTTATATAATGTTCGTTTTAATAATACATATTTATTGTTTTTTCCTTCAAATACACTAAAATCTCTTGTTAAATTTATATTATTATTTAATATTATTTTATATTCTTCATCACTTATTTTCTTTACTTGAAAATATAATTTGGGATCTTCTTCAATAATTTTTATTGTACTTTCTCCTGCATCTGATTTAAAGTCAATTTCTTTATTTTTAAATAATTCAAATATTTCATCAAGTGTTGTTTGACTTACAGATATACATGTTTCGTCTAATGCTTTTCCATAATATCTATAATTTGAATTTGAGTTTGAATTTACAAAATTTATTGTTTCTGCATGTTTTAAAATAAAATCCAGAATTGTCTGATCTTCTTCTGCAAATGCTTCTTTTGTATGTATAAATTCTAAATTATTTCCATATTTGAATTTTTCTGCTTTTTGCATTCTCTCAAAAAATTCAACTAAATTTTTTATTTTATACATTCTTTTATCACCAATTTTAAAATCCATTTTTAACAATGAATAATATTTGTCATATATTAATCTTGGTTCTATTTTGATTTTTCCATTTGATTCTTCTGCCTTTTTTTCTTCTGCTTCATGCATTTCTTCTTCATATAATTCATTTACAATTTGTGTAAAGCTTCTATATTTTGCATTTGCTCTGATCTTTTTATTTATGTCTAATGTTGATTTATCTTTTAATAACATATTTTCATATTTTTGATTTTCATCAAATTCCATTATTGTTGCTATTATATGTTTACATGCGGCATATCTTTGTCTATAATCTTGACATTCACATGTTATGTCACTTATTTCTCCACTTTCTACTGTTACATTTGTTCTATATATTTCTTGACCTGTTACTTTTCCTGTTATCTCAAAATTATCTTTGTTTGTATAATTTATTTTTGCTATTTCTACTTTTCCTGTTTTTGCATATAGTCTTGCTTTTTGTACTCTTATATCTCCTGCATTTTCATATAACTCTTCTTTTATTTTCTCATTTACTAGCATGATTATAGTATTTCCTTTCAAATGGTATCTTTTCTTTTTCCATGATGTTATATTATATCTCTTTTTTCCTTATTTGACAAGGGAGTTATTGCTTTTTATTTTATATATATTAATTTTTTCTAAAATAAAAAGGATATTTTATAAAGTTTGTTTTTTCTTTATAAAATTATCCTTTTACTTTTTATTTTATATCCTTATATTTTTTATTTAATATAATAAATGTTGCAACTGCAATCCCTACAATTGCCATTGTTATATAAATTATTGTATTAATTCCTGCTTTTGGTAATTCTGTTTTAGCTGTTGTACTGTCCGAATTATTTTTTACTGTTTCAGTTTTTGATGTTATTTCTGTTGTTGGAATTTTTGTGTCTTCTATTTTTGAATCATCTGAATCTATTTTTATTGTAATATCTTCTAATTGTTCATTATTTGTATTTTCTTCAACTGTAATATAAAATGATTTCGTTATATTTCCAAATGTAATATTTCCTTTTGCTGTTCCAACTTCTGTTGCAATAAGTTCGTTTTTATCTTCTGAAAGTTCTATTCCTGTTCCAACACAACTATATCCAGAATATTTTTGACTTGTTTCAAATTTTATTTTTTGACCTACTTTTAATGTATATACATAATCTGCATTTTCTTCTGTTACACCATTGTCCAAAACTGAATCCATATCTACCTTTAATTTCGAAAAATCTGCATTTGTATTAATTATTATTTTTTCTATTAATTTACAAGATGTATCTGTTTTCTCTTTCTTTTCTGTTATACTTTTATACGTATTACAATGATTTGAATCCTCATATGTATATGTATCATCTTTATAAATAGAATTAAAATATTCCATTGTTCTATTTGCAAAATCTTTAGTGTTAAGAACTTTTTCTTCCGAACTATCAGTCTTTATTTCTGTAACCCCTTCTGCATCTTTCATTATTATCCATTTATCACTTTTGGCATATTTCCCTTTATACCCTTCAATTCTTGTAAGTGTATAATACCAAGCTGCAGATTTATATTCAGCCCCTAAAATATTGGCTACTGCATAATATCCCATGGCAAGACCATCTTCAATATTTCCATCACTAGCATCACCTGTACTATCTCCAAAAAGTTTAGTATATTCTTCCCAACTCATTCCTTGTTTTACTTCTGCTTCAATAGAAAATGTTACTTTATCTTCTTCTATTTCATATTCAATTTCATATTTATCATTATTTTTAATTACCTCTATTACATTATCTCCAGTAACAATCTTTTCTATTTCTGAATCATTATCTTTTAATTCCTGAAATTTTTCATTTAATTGCTCTTTTGTAATTTTACTATTATTTGTAGCCTCTGTTGCTTCTGTTACTGCAAAACAACTAGTTGCCAAACTACTAATTAATACAATTATTAATGCTATTATACATATCTTTTTTATCTTCATTTTTCTTTCCCCTTTCATTTGTATAAATAAATTATAACAATAATATATTTTTTTGTAAACCTTTTACTCAAAAAAAGATGAATATTTACATATCCATCCTTCTTCTATTACTCTACACTTTTCAAGCTTTCAATCATGTCTATCTTTTTCAAGATAAAATGTATAATTTTATTTACTATAAATGAGAAACTTGCAGTTATTAGAGCTGACCATATATAACTTGATGCTAAAATATTTCTTGTAAATCTCAACCTATCTATTTCTATACTTGAAATAATTGCAGATGTTAAAAATGTTCCCAAAACTAATCCAAGCGCAATTCCTATGATTGTAAATATAACATTTTCTTTATTTATATAATTATCCACTTCTTTATCATAAAATCCTAAAACTTTAAGTGTAGCAATTTCTCTTTGTCTTTCTCCAATATTTATATTTGCTAAATTATATAATACAACAAAATCCAGCATTGCAGAAGTAACAATTAATACAACTACAACATAATTCATTGTATTTAACATATCACTAATTGCTTTTACAAAAGTTGACATTACAGATACTGAAGCTACTCCCTCAAAATTCAAAATATCCTCAAATATTTTACTTTGAGTATCTTTATCATCTGTTTTCAAATTAACCCAAATCATATTTGTTTTATATTTTCCAACTTTTGATTCATATAATTCTTTTGAAATAATAATATAATGATCAACATAGTTTTTAGTTATTCCTACAACCTTAAATTTATATTCTATATCATCACTACTTTTTACTGTTATTTCATCATCTTTTTTTATTCCAAATTCATCTGCTAATTTATCTGTAATAATAACTCCCTCATTAGAAATCTCTAAGTTTTCTCCTGTTTTTGCATCTTTTAAATTACAAACTTCATTAAATTTTTCTGATGTATTTGGAACAAATACTGTTACACTATAATTTAATTTATCATTACTTACTGTTACTGAACTTGCATATAATTCTTTTGAAATTTCAACATTATCATTATTTTGTAAATATTCATTAATTTGTTTTAATCCATCTGTATTTGATAATGTTATTGATGTATCATATTTAAATACTTCTCCAAATTGTAAATTTGGTATATCTATAACAGAATCTCTTATTCCAAATCCAGCTAACATAAGTCCTGTGCAACCTGCAATTCCTATTATTGTTATTAATGCTCTCTTTTTATATCTAAATATATTCCTTATTGTTACTTTTTGTGAAAAATTAAATCTTTTCCATAAAAAAGTAATTCTTTCCATAAAAATTCTTTTTCCATTTTTTGGTGCTTTAGGTCTCATTAATACAGATGGCATTTCTTTTAATTCTCTATATGCTACTATTAATGTCGCACCACCTATACATATAAATGCAATTAATATTCCCATTAATCCAATTGACAATCTATATGTCATATAAAAATGTGGCATTGTATATACCATTGAATATAATGTCCATACAATTTTAGGTAATATATAGAAGCATAGTGTCATTCCTAAAAATCCACCTATTATACATGCTAAAAATGCATATAAAATATATTTTGAAATTATTTGTAAATTTGTATATCCTAATGCCTTTAGTGTTCCTATTTCTATTCTTTCTTCTTCTATCATTCTTGTCATAGATGTCAAACTTATTAGTATTGCTACTAAATAGAATATTACTGGAAATATTTTTGAAATGTTTTTCATTGTCTTTATTGCATCAAATATATTTGAATATCCTGTATTATCTGTTCTATCTTGTATGTACCATTTGGCCTTTTCTATTTTGGTAATATCTGCTCTTGCATCATCTATTTTGCTTTGTGCATCTGCTAATTTTTCTTCTGCTTCTGCTTTTTTGTCATTATATTCTTGTTCATTTTCTTCAAGTTCTTTTCTAGCATCTTTAATCTTTTTTCTTCCATCTTCAATTTCTTTTCTTCCACTTGCTATTTGATTGTTTGCTGTATTTTTTTGTGTTTCAAGTTCTTTTTTTTGTTTTTGAATTTGTTCCTTTTGAGCAGTTATTTCAGGTGTTTCCATTCCTATTTGTGCGATCATTGCATTTATTTGGTTTTCATATTGTTCTATTTGCTGTTCTGCTGTTTCAAATTGTTTAGCTACATCTTTTTCTTTTTGATTTAATTCTTTTTCTGATTTATTTAACTTATTTTCTGAATTGTCTAATTCACTTTTTGCATCATTTATCTTTTGCTCAGCATCTGCTAGTTCTTGGTCTGCTTCTGCTTTTTTATCATCATATTCTTTTTGTGCATCATCAATTTTTTTATTTGCATCATTTACTAATGAGTTATATCTAGCTTCTTGTCTTTCTTCTTTTATCATTTCTATTTTTTGAATAACTGGATTTACAACTGCTAAATATTCATTACTATTTGTTACAAGTTCTTTTGCACCTTTTACTTGTACTGCAATTTCTGTATAATAATCTAAATTTATTACATCTTCTTTACAATATATGTATAATGATATACTTCCACTTCCAAGTGATGATGATCCCCTTTCACTTGATATATATAATGGTGAATCTACTATTCCTACAATTTTTAGTTCTTTTTGTGTAAATATTGGATTATCATTTTCATCTAAGTCTTCATTTTCTATTTTTATTATTTTTCCTATATTTTCTTCTGAACTTCCAAAATATGAATACTTTTCATCTAATAAACATTCATCTGAATTTTCTGGTAATCTCCCATAAATAACTTCTGGTTTATTTATATTTTCATTATATTCTATTACTTTACATATACTTTCTTTATCATTTAAATTTATAAATGTGTCTTTTGATTGTATTCCATAAGCATTTTCTACACCATCTATTTCTTTTATTGCATTTATATCTTCATCTGTTAATCCTAATGTTGATATAACATCAATGTCATACATATTACTTTTATCTACATATTTATCTAAGCTGTCTTGCATATCTGGACTACATGCTACAAGTCCTGAATAAAATCCCACTCCAAGAAATGCCATTATTAAAATTGAAAGAAAACGTCTTTTGGTTTTACTTATTTCTTTAAAACTATTTTTTATCAATGATTTTTTCATTTTTATTTCATTCCTTCCTAAAGGTACATTTCTAGTTGTAAAATAGTTGAATTTTTTACTTAGTCAAAATTTCAATTATTTTTTTCACCAGTTGCATTACCATTCTATTTCATCAATAGATATTGGATTGTCATTTATTTCAATTTTTTCTGCTGTTCCATTTTTGAAATGTATTACTTTATCTGCCATTGGTGCTATTGCTCCATTGTGTGTAATTATTGCAACTGTCATTTTTTCTTTTCTTGCCATTTCTTGTAATAGTTTTAAAATACTTTTTCCTGTCTTATAGTCTAATGCTCCTGTTGGCTCATCACATAATAATAGTTTGGGATTTTTTGCAATTGCTCTTGCTATTGCTACTCTTTGTTGCTCTCCTCCTGATAATTGTGCTGGAAAGTTATCTTTTCTATCTGATAATCCTACTTTTTCTAATATTTCATTTACATCTAAAGCATCTGAACATATCTGAGTTGCTAGTTCTACATTTTCCTTAGCTGTTAGGTTTTGTACTAAATTATAGAATTGAAATACAAATCCTATGTCATTTCTCCTATATTCAATTAGTTTTTTATCATTTAATTTTGTAATTTCTTTTCCATCAACTATTACTTCTCCTGATGTTGCTTTATCCATTCCTCCCAATATATTTAATGTTGTTGTTTTTCCTGCTCCTGATGGGCCTACTATTACTACAAGTTCTCCTTTTTCTATTTCAAAGTTTGTGTTATTTAATGCTTTTATTGTTACTTCTCCCATCTTGTATTCTTTGACAATATTTTTAAATTCTATATATGCCATATGCTTTTCTCCTTTTTTTATTTTTCATTTACATTTTATCATACTTTTATGAATTTTTCATGTATAATAAAAAAAATAATTATTATTATACAAAAAAACAGATAGAAACTCCAATGTAGTTTCTATCTGTTTGGCTCAAAGCTTAAAGCTGTTTGGTCACAACTTCAACCTTGATCACCTGTTCCCAGCCAGCATGCTGGAAGCAGTATTCCGCTTCCTCTTTGCCAGTGGCAGGGTTGACGATGG
>ULMK01014542.1_pt1 | contig 16613 bp, 13 predicted proteins | sample 1951621 | NCBI WGS metagenome assembly ULMK01 (sample SAMEA4835547, study PRJEB28245) | human gut metagenome | biome: gut microbiome; material: fecal sample | place: Denmark | collected 2008
TACGACCAAGATTATGGGCAACCAGTGCGCCGACAACATGGTGCGCATCAAGCCTTATCTGGAGTCATACTCCATTAAAACCTCCTTTGACGAGAATGAATTGTTGGGCACTATCACCCTGATTGGAGAGCGGCATATCGCTCAGTATGACGTGGTTTATACCCATTATCCCAGCATGGCAGCCTCCATCTTTGAAGTGGCCTACAGCGATACCCAGTCCTATATCAACCCCGAGGTGTCGATGCCCAAGGCCGAAATGGTCCGCTATGCGTGGGCGGTGTATGGCAGCAAACGCAAGTACAACCAGGTGGTGTCTAATGCCCATGGCATGAAGGCCATCGTCAATAACATCTATACCATTGGCGACTACTTCTTTATTGATTATTCGTTACAAAACAAGACGAAGATAGCCTACGACATTGAGGAGCTTCGCGTGAAGCTGACGGACAAGAAAGAAACGAAAGCCACCAACTCGCAGACCATTGAACTGACACCGGTTTATTCGTTGAATCCGGTCAAGAAGTTCAAGAAGAATTACCGCAATGTGCTGGTGATTGAGAAGCTGACCTTCCCGGATGAAAAGGTGCTCCGTCTGGAAATCTCAGAGAACCAAATCAGTGGCCGTATCATTACGCTCACCATTGAATACGAAGACATCCTCAATGCCGATGGCTTTGATTCGGACATTTTGAAGAACACCTCTTGTTATCCGTATTACTATATTTACCGCTAAGTTATGAAGAAAATCTTATTTGTTTTAGTATATGCGTTTGCGGTGCTTTCGGCATCCGCACAGGACAAGAAACTCACGCTGAATGCCGGTTTCCTGTTCCCGAATACCTTGAATGCGATGATAGGTTACGAGCATCCGTTGAGCTATGGCAATGCCGTGGAAATCTACGGCGAAGTGGGGAACCATTGGCAGAAACCCACCTGTTGCCGATTCTGGAAGGGCTACTATTGGGATGGCGGATTGGTCTATAAGCAGCGACTGGTACGTTACAAGAACGGCATGCTCCGCATCCGTCTCGGTCCTCAGTTCGGTGCCACCCAGAAGAAGTTCTTCCTCGGTGTGGAAGCCGGCTTTGAATACAGCTATGTCTTTCAGAACGGCTGGGAGTTTTCGCTGATCCAGAAGAACAACGTCAACTTCCTGCATGGAGATACTTTCCGCAACGGACTCTTACTGGGTGTAAAGATTCCGTTCTGATTATCGTTTAACGTGTATTTTAAATGCAATAACAATGGCATTCGAAGAAACCCGGGAACAGCAACAGATGTACAACTACTTCCGCAGTTGCATCTATATTTTTCTCATCATCGAGATTGTGATGAATCTTCCCATTACGGCGGATAACCGTGTCACACAGTTTATACTGGATATTCTGGCCCGATTCAAGGTGTTCAATTCCGTGTCGGGCTGCAAGGTGGCAGAGCTAATCTGCATCTGTGTGGTCTGTATCGGAACCAAGGCAAAGAAGGCACTGAAGTTCAACGTGAAGACGATGGTCATCTATCCGGTGCTGGCGGGATTGACATTGGTCGGGATGTGCTTTATCTTTCACGGCATGAATATCGGCATGAGCTGGTTCGGCTTTCCGGCCAACCGCATCCTCTATGCACTCTGCTCGGTCGTAGGTACCATGCTGGTGCATCAGGGACTGGACGGCATCGCCAAGTATTACAACTACAAGGTGGGTGAAGACCGCTTCAACTTCGAGAATGAATCGTTCCAGCAGTCGGAAGATTTGGTAGCCAATGACTATTCGGTGAACATCCCGATGATATACTACTGGAAGCAGAAGATGCACAAGGGCTGGATCAACATCATCAATCCCTTCCGTGGGACGATTGTACTGGGTACACCGGGTTCGGGTAAGTCCTTCGGTATCATCGATCCCTTTATCCGTCAGCATGCAGCCAAGGGATTTGCTATCATGTGCTACGATTTTAAGTTCCCTACATTGGCCAAGACACTTTTCTACCAGTATTGCAAGAACCGCAAGGCTGGTAAACTGCCACAAAACTGTGGCTTTCGCATTATCAACTTTACGGACGTGGAGTATTCGGACCGCATCAATCCGATTCAGCGCAAGTACATTCCGGACTTGGCGGCAGCTTCGGAAACCGCTGCTACCTTGCTGGCTTCCCTAAACAAGGGAGGCGGTGAAAAGAAAGGCGGTTCGGAAGCCTTCTTCACTAACTCGGCAGAGAACTTCCTGGCGGCCATCATCTATTTCTTTGTGAATTTCCATCCGGTAGGCTTCAAGAATGGCAAGAAGTTGAAACGCTACGTTTCTTTGGCACAAGACTCCGAAGTGGTCATACCCGAGGGAAATAAACTGGAACTGGTGATACGGAACTGGGACGATTACCATGCACTCGATACAAAGGGAAACATCATCCTGGACTTTGTGGACAAAGACGGAAACGATGTGTCAACAGATGAAGACCGGATGTTTGTGGATTTAAACGGCTTCTCGTATTTGGACCGGACGGGCAAACAAGTTCACATAGAACGCTGCTGGTACGAAGATGATAAAGGCAAGGAAGTGGAGCCGGACACCATTACCGGGGAGTTCTCGGACATGCCGCATGTGCTTTCCTTCTTAGGCAGGTCCTACGACCAGGTGTTCAACATTCTGATGCAGGACGACAAGATTGCTTCCCTCATGGCGCCTTTCAAGAGTGCCTACGAGAACAAGGCAAACGACCAGTTGGAAGGTATGGTGGGTACCCTTCGTGTCAATGCAGCCCGACTGGTATCTCCGGAAGCCTACTGGGTGTTTACAGGGGATGATTTCGACTTGAAGATTTCTGATAAAGCAAATCCGAGCTATCTGGTGATTGCCAACGACCCGGAGAAGGAACAGGTCATCGGTTCATTGAATGCACTGGTGTTGAACCGACTCATTACCCGTGTAAACTCCAAGGGAAACATCCCGGTGAGCATCATCGTGGATGAGCTGCCCACACTCTACTTCCACAAGATTGACCGCTTGATTGGTACGGCCCGCTCCAACAAGGTAGCGGTGACCCTGGGTTTTCAGGAGCTGCCACAGCTGGAGGCTGACTACGGCAAGGTGGGCATGCAGAAGATTATCACGACCTGCGGTAACATCTTCATGGGTGCTGCCCGTAACAAGGAAACACTGGAATGGGCGCAGAATGATGTGTTCGGCAAGGCGAAGCAGACTTCCCGGTCCATTTCCATCAATGACAACAAGGTATCGACCACCATCTCCGAGAAGATGGACTACCTGGTGCCTGCTGCCAAGATTGCGGACATGGCGACCGGTTGGCTGGCGGGTCAGGCTGCCCGTGACTTCACGGCTACGGACAACAGCATGCTGAACCACTTCGACATCGAGCAGTCGGAGGAGTTCAAGACCACGAAGTACTTCTGCAAGACGCACTTCGACATAAAGAAGATTAAGGACGAAGAGGACCACTATGTACCGCTGCCGAAAATCTATGAGTTCAAGAACGACCGCGAGAAGGAAATCATGCTGAACCGAAATTTCAAACGGGTGAACGATGAAGTGGAGAAAATGGTCAAGGAACTGCTGGGTATGGCATAAGTACCTTGAAGTAACACCTTTACAGATGAATATAGAATATTGTAATACAGCGATATGAAGATGCTACATTCCACTAATACTTCAATTCGATTGAGTGGTAGCGCACTGAAGGTTATCGCCGTCCTTTCGATGGTGGCAGACCACAGTGCCTACTACCTGATGGAACACGGCATGTTCATTTACGAAGTCATGCGTTGCTTCGGTCGCATTGCCTTTCCGGTGTTCGCCTTCCTCATAGCAGAGGGCTTCCGGCATACCCGAAATAGGATGAAGTACTTCCTGCAACTGCTGGTATTTGCCGTAATCAGTGAATTGCCCTGGTACCTGCTGAATGGAGCGGATGGGACGCACAACGTGCTCTTCACCCTGGCATTGGGTGTAATGGCACTGGCAGCTTTTGAAACATTAAAAAAGGATGGCATCCTTTGTGGGGCTGTCATCCTTTCTATAGCTGGCTTCGCCACTTGGTCGGGTGTGGACTATGAGTGGCGAGGGATTCTGATGATGGTAGTGTGCTACCTGTTGGGAAATGTCTGCAATCCTTCTTTTCCCTCCGGTAGAAAGGCGCAGCTGTTCTGTGCCTTTCCGCTGATGATGCACTATGGGATAGTCGGCGCTTTACTTACCTGTCTGGTGATTGCCTGTTATGATGGAACGCGAGGGTTTATCCATGGCAAGGTGGCAAAGTATGGGTTCTATGCGTTTTATCCGGTGCATCTGTTCCTTTTATATGGATTCAATCTATAGCATGTAAAATAGAGAACGATTAAGATATTTATTTTTCTTTCATAACATAAATAGATGCTGTAAGATACTTTCTCCTTGTGAATGAGGATAGGGCACAAAGCAGACTACTAATAGAAGTATTAGGAATATGGCTACGATTATTACCGTACCCCATTGCACTAATGCTGGAGGTATTTCTCCCAAAAGATTACGGACTTTCTCAGAACGTAACTTTAATTCAGATGATTCCTTTTTGTCAGAGTGTATCATATTCTATTCTTCAATGATTTCTTTAAAATTGCACCAATTGCGAGTGTTTCGATATAGTTCTGAAGTTCCTTTGGGCACAAAAAGAGAACATCCTTCTGTCTTAGGAACAATCCTTACTTCATAAGGCTCTTGCCATTTAAGGTGTAAACGGGAGACTGTACATCCAAGAAATGCTTCACCGGAAATGTTTGTCACGGTCGTTGGAATTGTCAAATCTTTCAATAAAGACCCTGTTGTAAAAGCCTGATTTCCTATTGACAATAGATTCGAGTTATGATTGAGCTGAATATCTTCCATCTTCAGACAACCATAGAAAGCCTTACTGTTGATTTCCTCCACAGAGTCGGGTATTTGAACCTTACTCAGATTTTTACATCCTTTGAAAGCGAATGCGCCGATGATTTTCAGCCCTTCTGGGAGTCTTATTTCCTTGAGATTAACTGCATTTGTAAATATATTGGCAGGTATCTCACCATACAAGTAAATGTCTTCATATTTTTTTGACGGTTTCCAACCGTAATATTCGAATGGATTTTTATCACCGGCAACGATTACAGATTCTGATAGGTCAAGCCTTATAGGTTGCTGCCCATAGCTGTTTTCCGTATTTGAAAACAGACTTTTTATTACAGGAAAATCAAGGCCATTGACCGGACCTTTAATCTTTAGAAAACGTATGTGGTTCAGATTGGCGGATTCATTTCCTAAAAGAATCTGAAGGCTTCCCGGCTTGTCGACAGATATTTCTATATTTTCATTGAACGAAGCCGGCTCTTGAATGATGCAAGGGCCGCTACCTTTGATAGCCGGTTGCTCATCAATTTTAAAATCCAAAGACGCAATACGCCCTAACCCTTCATTCTTTTCAACAATCAAGGTTATCGTATATTTATTTTTATCATCAGCAGTAATTTTGCCAACCTTTATCCAATCGGTGTTTTCAGGATATATTTCGGCAACAGGAAGTGAACCGGCTTCTACCTTGACGGTTATTTCCCCTTCCCCATGATGATGGTAGTAGCTGTTATTTTCAGGTATTACACGAGGCGCACCTTTTTGCGTAATGCGAATAAGAGTTGTTTCATCATTAGAGTGAACAGCCACTATTCCTTCTCTGGACGAGATGCCGGGATTTTCAGAGATATGAATGTTCAGTTCCCCGTTGCTTTCAGTCATTGCAATGGATGCATCAATCCATGCTTCGCTTGACGAGACAGAAATATCGGCATTCATTGTGTTGAATTTCAGAATGATTTCTGCCTTATCGTGGGTAAAACTGATTCCATCTTTTATCACTACCGAAGCCTCCTGAGACCACAATATGTTCTCAAATTCTTTATCCTCATGGCAACTTGACATGAATAAAGAAAATACAATACTTAAACAATATAATATTACTTGTCTCATATTTTGACAAATTTAATAGAGGGACAAGTTGATTGTCCCTCCAATGTAAATATTTAAAGACCGATTATCGTATAGTTTTGAAGTATCATCATGGAAACTTTCCGCTTGGGTAATGATTCTACCCAACCTCTCATTCCATAATAATCCAAAACGTAATCCTCATAATCCTCATCATAAAGATATGACAGAGCTATCTTGTTGGCAGGATCATAAATGTACCGCATTTTGGAATTGGGATCCTCATATAGGTACATATTATCCTCATTAAAGCCATCCATTCGGACACAAAGAGGTTTACGTACATTCGGATTGTATGTGGTATTATAATTTGTCTTAAATTCCAACCCTTGAAATATAGTTCTTTTCTTTGTATGTATTTCTTGAACTTTATTCATCATTGTCTGATTATTGTTATTGGCACGAAGTTCGGCATCTGTTGAACTATTATATTTACCATCACTTAGAACAATTTTGTCCCCCTGCCGTGTTGTCATTACAGCTGCAACCTCATACAAATTTTCTCCTGAAGTAGTTGTTCTTGCCAATACTTTAACAATTTCGAATCTTGGTTCTTGAACATCATCCAATGATTCAAGAAATCCGTTTGTGGTGTCGTCCATCCGGTATCTGAAATTTTTTTCCAATACAAAATCTGACAATGGATATAATCCACATTCTTCTTCCTTAAATCCTGATGTTATATCTATCATTGTATAGGAGTTACTATTGTTTAGTGAATTTAGCCATGGGGTTAAATCTATTGACAAAGCATCTAATTTCGTGGGAGATACTATGGTTTGCAGGGTTGGAGAACCGCCAAAAGTTTGAATGTAAATTTCGGTTTCTTGTGTTTCATACTGAGAAGAGCTGCTGGAACCATTATTTTTCCCAAAAGAAAGATTTCCAGATGCAGAGTTAGAACCGGATTTCCATGAGTAAGAAGCGTTTATATCTTTACTCAATCCTTTCTCTTTTGATTGGGAATCAGAGCCGGTCACAGACTTTCCAGCATAAAAAGCTGTTGCTTTACCTCCGGTTATATAACTACGGAGTACGAACGGACCATAAGAATTTATTAAATTCCCTATTGTTCCACGATATAAATCTGTAAGAAATGTTTGGCTCAAACATTCACGAGCATAGATTTTTCTTTTATCTATCGTTGATAATAATTCATACTGGCTTCCTTTAATTTCTATATTTAATTCACCATAAACGCAATCTTTCCCAAAAGAAGATGTTGATTTAAAGAGCTCAGTCATTGTTTTCTCTCGCCCTATTTTAAAAAGTCCAAGATTAAGACTGAACCCACTTTTTACTGTTTTTGAAACTTGACTATTCGTTTCGTATCTTGACATTCCATTATAAGAAAACGAATATGAAGCAGAAGAATTCAAAGGCTTCTTAATAACAGATTTGGAATATTTGGCTTTTATCTTTGTAAGGTCAAGTACAGGGAACTTCACATTTTCGATATCACCGAGTATGGAATTCCCTATTGTGTATGAATATCCAAGCATTGTTTCTGAGTCCCCTATCAAGTTTCCACTATCTGAACCACTTCTTGTGATGTTTTCTTTAATGGTAAAAGGAAGTTTCTTGGCATGTGGAACAGAGGGTTGTCTATTTTGAAGAACTATATCTCCTGTTCCTTCATTGTGATATGATGATGAAAAATCATCACTGGTACAGCTCGTCATTAAATAAATGGATAAAGCTATTGTAAATGCGCATTTTATTCTATTCATAATTGAGGATTTGTAGTAATTAACGTATCATTATATAGAGTAAATGTGGGATTTTTGAGAATAATATCTCCACCCGAACCTATTGGGGTGTATGTAATAGTCTCGTGGGGTGCTATTTCTTTAGGATCCTCAATGATACTACCAGACCAGGTACCTTTCAGAACACACTCTCGTCTATCTCCATTTTCTTCGTATTTTGCCTTTGCTATATATTTTACAGTTACGTTGTATTTTACAAAATCTAAAGTAACTGTTGCTATTGAAGATGGATTACATCGAATAGGATGCAAATATTGAATAACTCGATCTATAGATTGAGTACTGGCATTGATAAAGTTTGCATCAGCAGGACTATCATTCTCAGGCGAAATTATGATTCCGGATGTAACAGAAGGACGTTGAAATTTTATTTCTGGATTACTGAAGTTAAGATTTACATTCCATGTATTTTTATTATAATAAGAAGTTTCTGTTTCACGAAGATTGAAGGGTACATTTATTTCTTTTGACTGAGATGATGTGTTTTTGACTGTTATCGTTTTTTTAAATGTAGACTTAGACACTGTAGTAGAATTTACATCATACTCCAAAGAGTAAATCTCAAATTTCTTATCAGGAGTTATTATGAACTCTTGTTGTGCTTTATTATATTCTCTTTGTGCATAGCGGATTTTATTTCCACTTGTTGCCTCTAAAACATAATAAAATATAGACCATGAATTATTAGGATCAGACTGTCCAATATAACCCTGACTTTCTATAGCATAATAGTTTTTGTGTAAATTGGATTCTAGTAAATCCCAACCGCAACTTAGTGAAGATCCACTATTATCCTTGGATGCCATTAGAATCTTATCATCAGGCTTGTTGGTGTAGTACCCGACTGTTAAAGGCGTACCGGAGGCCTGTGAATAGATTAAATATGGAATTCCTGTTGTTGCTGGTAAAACCTTTATATAGAAACGGTTTCTTGTTGCATCATTGGAATTGTTTAAAGTAACCTCCTTTCCTTTTCCATCACAATATAAATTGACATATCCATTTGTTGATCCACTTGAGGCTTTGGAGCGAACCTTTATCGTGGCAGGTAATTCGCGTATGGCATACATGTTACTCCAAAAGGTATCATCGTATGAGTCCATGCTTGTTACTGGAGCTTTTTTACGCTGTGAATGTAATTGTTCATATATATCTTTCATTCTTTTCATTTCACCAGACATAATAAATTCTTCAGGTTCTCCTGTAGAAACAGAATCCTCGATTATTGCACGAGTTTGAGTTAGCTTAACCTCAGATTTCTCAAAAGAGGAAAGAACATCCTCCATCGTGTCGCTACATCCACTAAGAAGAATGATTGTACACATTATAGGAATTAGATAATTAAGTTTCATTGTTTAAATTTTAAATTGATGAATATGTGATTGTTCCTTACTTTATAAATCTATTTTAGATGATTAAATTTCTATATTATGATCATTCAAAGTTCTTACAGAACTTGAATATAGAACCGGTTGGAGCTCTTGCTTGCCGAAAGCCCATGCTTAACAATATTATTTTAATTGTTAAATTGTTAGCATAGTTGCTTAGGACACGCATAGTTGGATTTAAAAGATTTAGTTTCATATCATTATTTATGTTCCTAATTCAAGCTGATTCTTAACTAAATTGTAATATGCACCTTTCTTTTCTATGAGAAAAGTATGATTACCTATTTCAATAACCTTTCCTCCATCGATAACAATGATTTGGTCAGCGTTTTTGACCGTTGATAGCCTATGGGCTACCACAACTACGGTACGGCCTTTGTAGAAAGCATCCAAATTTTCAACTATTGCCCTCTCATTTTTGGCGTCAAGGGCATTGGTGGCTTCATCCAAAAAGATGAAATCCGGATTCTTATAGACTGCACGAGCTATGAGTATTCGTTGTTTCTGTCCCTGGCTCAATCCTACTCCGTCTCGTCCGATAATGGTGTCGTATTTTAGTGGAAGCCCCGTCACATAGCTATGGATATTTGCTATTATTGAAGCTTGTTCAAGTCGTTTTACATCTATCTCTCCATCATCAACAGCTATGTTACGAGCTATGGATTCTGAGAAAATCACCCCATCCTGCATTACCACTCCACAATGACGACGCCACCACTTTAAGTTATATTCATTGATATTGCGCCCTGCTATAAAAATAGAACCTGATATAACTGGATAATAACCGAGCATGAGTTTGATTAGTGTGGTTTTACCACTACCAGATGCTCCTACTATAGCAGTTACTTTCCCTTTCGGTATATCGAATGATACACCATCAAGTGTCTTTTTCAAAGCATAGGGATCGTATTTGAAATCTATGTTTTCTATTTTAATTGATTTTTCACATTCAAATGTTTTTGCTTGGTTTTCTTTAGACTCCTCGTTTTTACCTTCATGAATTTCGTTGATTCTTTCAAGGGAAATCTTTACGTCTTGTAAAGAATAGATGAATGACATAATCTGTTCTACCGGAGAGTTGAGCTGCCCCACAATATACTGGATGGCAAGCATTGCACCAAGTGTAATCTGGTCGTTTATTACAGCTGTTGCAGCCAATACGGTGATTAGAATGTTTTTGACTTCGTTTATGAATATAGAACCTGCCTCCTGTGTCTGTTGCAGTTTCAATAACTTCATCTGTACAGCGAATAAATCAGCCTGTGTATCCTCCCATTCCCATCGCCTGCGTTGTTCACAGTCTTGAAGTTTAATCTCCTGCATTGACGTAATGAACTGGTATGTCTTGTTTTGGTTAATCGCCTGTTGTTCAAATATTTCATAATCAAGTACTTTGCGTCGTTGCAGGAATGAGGAAATCCATAATCCGTAAACAATGCTTCCCATAATAAAAACACCGAATATTATCTTATTGTAAATAAACAGGATAATACCGAATATAATAAAACTTAGAAATGTGAAAACTACATTCAGGACCTGTCCCGTGAGAAAGTTTTGCACGCGCGAGTGATCTTCAATACGTTGTAATAAGTCACCCATGAGTTTTGTGTCAAAAAATGCCATCGGTAACTTTAACAACTTGATAAAGAAATCACTTACCAACGAAATATTTATTCGCATGGAGATGTGAAGTAGCAGCCACCGACGTATAAAATCTGTTGCAGTTCGTCCAATGACAATCATTAGTTCTCCCAATAGGACAAGCCAAATAAATTTTATGTCATTATGCTTTATTCCAATGTCAACGATTGCTTGCGTTAAAAAAGGCATGATGAGCTGAAGCAAACACCCCAGCAACAGCCCTGAAATTATTTGGATGAAATATTTTCTATATTGTAATATATAGCCTAACAAAAAGTTGAATGAACGTTTCTTGACTTGTTTATCCAAGGTTTTTGCTTTCAAAAAAGTTTTAGTGGGTTCAAGAAACATTACTATACCTTTTTCTTCTCCATTTGAAACAGAGCTAATCCAATGTTTTTTGAATTCTTCAATTGAATAACATAATAATCCTTTACCGGGATCTGCGACATAAAACTTTTTTTGTTCTTTTACTTTATACAAAACAACAAAATGATTCTGATTCCAATGAAGAATACAAGGTAATGATTCACTATTGAAATGATTTATTGAGATTCTTATTGAAGTTGCATTAAATCCCAGTTGGGTAGCTGTCTTGATTAAACTGAATAATGAGACACCTTCACTTGTGGGAACACATAGATTTGATAGACTATATTGGTCAATATTATGTCCATAATGTCTACAAATCATTTGTAAACATGCTATACCACAAGACATACTGTCACGTTGTCTGCAAAATTTAAATCCCATAATCCTTTATAATTTACAATCGTTGCTTTTCATCACTTGAGGATACACCTTTATATTTACTCTTTGTTGCGTTGAAATTATACTGTACAGACAATTGTACATAACGTGAATCACTATATTTGTCATAATTAAATACTATACGGCTATGATCAATGCACCATTGAATCTTATCTGTTCTAAAGATATCGTTTACCATTAGAGATATGGACATCTTCTTATTAAACAACGTTTTTGAAATGTAGACATTTGTTTTCAATGACGGCTTAATCAGGTATATACCAGAATTTCCTTCTGATTGCCAACCTGCATTGACCGTTAAAAACCATTGATGTGGGAATGTAAATGAATTGTTTAACCGAATATTGAAAATCGGTTTCTCATAAGACTTGCCTGACAAACTCAAATCTTGCCATTGTCCACCCAATTCAATGCTTGGTCGCCAAATGCCTATGGTCGGAGTATAGCTTAACGCAAAGAACCGACTCTTTACGTCTTTCATATTGTCTGGTTTTACCAGAACAACAGAACTTTCATTATATAATTCAACTATCTGAGTGACATAGTCTTCATATATTGTATAGCCCAAAATAGCCTTAATATCTTTATAGCCCAAAATGCAGGTAAAATCATTCTGTATTTGTGGCAAAAGCATGGGGTTGCCACTTTCATATACATAAGGAGAACTATATTGTATATTACTTCTTAGCGAGTTATAATTTGGATATTTAATTTTTCTTTCGTAACTTAATGTTGCTTGTAAGTCTCTTTTTGAGTAATTTGCAAAAAAATTAGGGAACAATTTATGATATTTTTTTGATTGTTCTTTATTCCATTCCTTATTCTTGTAATAATCGAAATCAATATCCTCATAGCGCATTCCAGCACCAACTCCCCAATTGCCGAATTGGAATTTAGCAGAAGCAAACAATGCCCACCGATTCTGTTTGGTTACATCATTAGAGTTATTGATTCCAAGTGTGATGTTATCAATTTTATAAGTCTGTGTCATGTCTGTGTAAGAATACTCAGTTCCTCCTTCTATGTTCACATACTTGTTAGCGTAAGTCAGAATTCCCTTTGATGCATAATAATTGTACCAACGGTTGTTGACTGTGTTGACATCTTCAGACGTATTATCGGTAAACCATGAATACATATTATCTCTCTCATTCCCTTTCACCCAATCAAAATTGAAATCCAAAGAAAGATTATTGCCTAAGTTACCGGTGAAATACGAATTTATATTGTGTGTATGGTCAGGTTTGTTAGATAATGCCAATTGCTGTTTCAACTCCATTTCATTATTTACAACATGACTGATATTGTTATACATATCATTTTTCCACGTACCACTGTTCAGAACATATTGCACACCTGCTGAAATCTTTTCGTTGGGATTGTAGTTTATACCACCTGCAACCGCCATTCGATTAGACTTCACTTTTTCTTCTTCCTGATAGCCTATTTCATGAACGGCATCCACTAAGTTTAATTGTTGATTGGCTTTCATGTTGATCTGTTGACGTTTTTGTATCAAATAAGCAGATGCAAATATATCCCAGGCATTGTGCCTAAAGTTTACTGAAGCAAATTCTTCTGCAGACCAAAGTTCGGAACATTTAGAACCCGCATATAAGGTTCCGCTGAAGCCCTCTCCTTGTGCTTTCTCCGTGATTATTTGGATAACTGCTCCTACAGTGGCATCATATTTGGCACCTGGCATAGTATTTACTTTTATGCTTTTTATCTCAGAAGGCATCAAACGATCCAACTCTTTCAAATCTTGCACCAATCTGTTGTTAATATAAATAACAGGAGTTCCTTTACCAAAGACAGTAAAATTACCGTCTTGGCTACTGACAAATGGTAATTGTGCAATAATATCGGCTGTTTTGGGAAGCGTCTCCAATATAGTTCCTTTTACATTTGCAATCATTTCACCGCTTTTCTGCACATAAAGTTTCTGTCGAGCAACCACGACAACCTCACTCAATCTTAATGGTTCTAGTCTGATTTGAAGAGGAGATTCTTCTAATTCTACATACTTTGTCTTGTAGCCGACATATGAGATACGTAGATACATTCCCCTTATATTTTTCGTCGTGATATAAAATTTCCCGTTTTCATCACTTGTACAACCTGCAATAATCGTGCTGTCCGCAGATTGGCATAAGACAATATTGGCAAATGCGATATTTTGTCCATTACTATCTAGCACTGTACCTGTAATGGATTGTGCCCAACTGAACACCGGTATGAGCATAAAAATACAAATTAAATACTTTTTCATAAATTAAGCATTAATGTTTTATTTGTAATGTTCATAATAATACTCCAAACATTTATCTAATAAACCTGGTGCTTTTTGGAGGCATTGACAGAGATTAAATTTACCGTTATGATACAGATTTCTCTCATTATACCACGCACATTTTCCATTGCAAATTGGCATGAAGAAACATTTTTTACATACAGGGTCATTATACCATGCGCAACCTTGGTGATATCTATAATACAGTGTTTTATTTACAATATCTGATCGGTCAATATAGCCTATTATTTTCGATTCATCCGAAACATCGTTCCAACATTTATAAATTTCACCTATTGGGCCAATAATGTATGAACTTACACATAACGCACAGCATGTCTTGGCTATTCTTAATGTTGGATATATATTCCCCTTTAGAATACCTCTAGAATACAAATCATAAAGCATATTAGCAGTTTCCCAGCGTCCAAATGCAGGCTCTACTAAATTTGTCATATCGTCATTTTCCAATCTGATGATTCCTGGATATACAATTATATTTTTTCCAGCATATTTGTCTTGTATATCATTATGAATTTGAAAAAAATCATCAACATTGTTTTTATCTATATTTACCCTAATATGAAGTTCAGTATTAGGTAATTTATTGACAATATTATCTATATTATTGAGAATATGATTGTATGTCGGTGCATTGTTTGATTTTAAAGCTCTTAAACTATTGTGCCTTTCCTTTATACCATCCAGTGTTATTTGGATAGAATCCAAGGGATATTTTTTAAATAGTTCAATCGCTTTATTGTCGAATAAATATCCATTGGTAATAATTGAATGTTTCGTTATCTTTGCTGTAACTTCAGTTGTAATTCGATTTAATATCTTCTCTATAACAGGTATTGCTAATAGAGGTTCCCCTCCATACCATGTTAAGGTCAAAGATTTTGCATTCCCAAATTCTTTTATAAAAGAAATTAGATTATCAATAGTTTGATCATTCATTTTGCTAGCACGCTTTTCTTTTTCAAAACAATAAGGGCAATTGAAGTTACAATTAAGAGTAGGAACTAGAACTAAATTTAATTTCGATTTATCATGTTGGATAGATTGTGTTACAAATTGGCTTTTAATAACAAAATCATCATCATCACTTTCAGTACAAATGAATCCTTCTTGTTCAAGTTTCATCTGAATATCTTCTGGCAATTGATTTTGTATTTCATTAGTCTTATTTTTAGCTTTTTCATTAAGGAAATAATATAAATCCTCTGACAATTCCAAAAAAGAATTGTTTTTTGATGAATATGCTAAACATATAGATTTTGAAGTTTTAAAAAAATAGGCATATCTTGAAATCACTTTTTTTTCCATCTTATGATACTTTTATACAACACCTATAGGGAAGCCCTATAGGTGTTGTTATTAATAGTGAATGTTAATCAGTCATATTATTCATATGAATTGGTTGTTTAACTGTGTTTTCTTTCTTATTTTCATTACTGAACCAACAGTTACAATCAGTACAACTGGAGGCAATTGCAACACTTTGTGAATTGATACCCCCTTTAATATTTACAGCTTCTTCTTCAGTGAGTGAAGTTGGTTTTATAGTTGCATTTATTTTCATAGCAGTATTATTAATGAAATGTTTTTGTTGGTTTGATTACAATGACAGGCTTGTTCTGTTCTTCGTTTTTATTACTGATAAGACAATCACATGTACATTCTGTAGCAACCAGACCGAATGTGGGATTTAAGCCACCTTTTACGTCAAGAGCTTCTTCTACGCTAAGCGTTTCTTTTGTCTTTAAAACATTAATTTTCATTTTATCTCATTTTATAGATTTTGCCTACTCTATAAACTTTTCGGCCTTCGTTCCTTTTATACAGTTTGGTCTGTGGGATTATTGTCGACTTTAATCTTTTTGTTTGTTATTACTCTATTTCGATTTTTCCTTCAGCATACCACTCGTCAGCTTGTATTTGTATGCTATAAGTACCAAGATCAAAAACAGTAAATTCTGTATTTAATGACGAAGAATAGTCTTCAAGACTTTCATTTGCATTATAAAGAAATACTTCGGCTTTTATTGATTCATCCCCCATTACTTCAATCTTGTGCGTGTCAGAATCATAAACTACCTTTATAGGTAGACGCATAGGTGAACGATTTACTGACATGTTTTTTCCAGGAATGCTTTTGCGATGAATTTCCATAAAAACACCACGTTGTTCTGCAGATGCAGAATGTGCCATTGCTAATAATAGCCCCACTAAAATAATCACTTTTTTCATTTTCGTTATACTATTGATTTTAATCTGCTGCAAAATTACATCTAATATAGTTTTCAACCAAGAGTAAAAGTTTTACGTAAAACTTTTTAATGCGCTGATATTCAATGTAGTATGTATGGGGGGGGGTATATGGAACTTTTACAAGCCCTATTAAAGTTTTACAGGGTTTCAAGAATGGTTACTTTGCTGTATTCTTGTTCAATGCTCATAGTAAGATTATTATTGAATCATTCTTGAAAGTGGCAGTATAATCATCAATCAACACATTTTTTTCTTTACTCTTCAGTTGCAATTCAATAAATTCTTCTTTTTCATAATTGAGTAGGAGATAAATACTATTTAGTAGCTCACATAAGCAAAAGTACCATCATCATAGTCTGCTACAATCAAATAGTATTAACTTTGCATTTCACTCCTAAATGAAATGCAAAGTTACTTCGGACACACTCAGTGAAACACTACCACATTGTACTTCAGGTTCATGAATGGAATATAT
>ULMK01011491.1_pt1 | contig 16041 bp, 10 predicted proteins | sample 1951621 | NCBI WGS metagenome assembly ULMK01 (sample SAMEA4835547, study PRJEB28245) | human gut metagenome | biome: gut microbiome; material: fecal sample | place: Denmark | collected 2008
TGCTGCATGCCCAGTTCGATGTCGTTGACCTTTTCCATGTCCTTGAGTTTCTGCTCCAGCTGAACATCCGTGACACGGCGATGAATGACGGATTTGGTTTCGGGATCGAGTTGCAGATACTGCTGGGTTTTCTCGCCGTTGACCTCCACGGATTTCTGGATGACCTCACCTTTACCCAACCGCTCCGCTTCCTGCTCCGACAAACGCAATACCGGACTGCGTTCCTTTTCAAGCACGGCCCGTACCGGATAAGCCATGAGTGCCGGGTTGCCGTATTTATCCGATACCAGCTGAAGTTTGAGGGGAAGCGTGATGATGTCTCCGTTGCGGGCACTGATGGACACCTGCATGAGCGGGGTGACCTCTCCGGAGGCCAGTTTCTCCTTCACTTCCTGAGGGAGGCTGTCGGCCTTTTCCCGGTCAATGCCCAATGCCGCCAACTTCTCGTAGGGCAGCCTTTCAGAATGATTGATGTTGTGCATTTTCGTATTGTTTAAGTAAAACGATATATTTGCGGTCGGAACCGCCTTGAACACCCGCAAAAGTATTGTCAACCCTATCATTGAAAAGAAATGCACAACATCATTCTTTGCGCCGCGTTGCTGATTCTTGGTTCCGTTTCAGCATCGGCACAGTTCTATACAATTACAAAAGAGAAGGAAATCCGTCCGGAAAAGAAGCAAAAAGTGGCTCCTGATACCCTACAGAGGGGTTTAGGCGCTTATGAGTCTTGCAAAAAGGCAGAAAAAGACTCCCTTGCCCCAGAGGTGCCTGTAAAACTGCTTTCGGAGCTATATGCCCGAAAAGTTTACGCAAGGGTGTCCCACGAAAAAGCGTCTGATAAGGGAACTGAAGGAACTACGGTTTGTGTGAAAAAAGCACTTCCTGCACTCACCATTCCTAATCTCTACCGGGAAATCATCCGCAATGGCATCCGGCATCCAAAGATTGTATTGGCACAGGCCATACTAGAAACGGGCTGGTTCCGTTCACCGCTCTGCCGGAACCGGCACAACCTGTTCGGGCTAACGAATCCCAAAACTGGGAAGTACTATGAGTTTAACCATTGGACGGAAAGTGTCCGGGCCTACTATACCAAGGTGCAGTATAAGTATAAAGGAGGGAACTACCTGCTATGGCTGCATAAGATTGGCTATGCGGAAGACCCAAGGTATATTCGTGAGATAATCAGAGTTCTAAAGCATTTGGGTAAATCGTAGAGTGGAATACAACATGCATTCAACTAAAAAAAGAAACAGAGACTACTTACATTTGTAGTCTCTGTGAAAATATATAGAATATCGGTCGGGGAATTTGCACTCCCGACCTACAATGGGTGTGCAAAGTAACACAAAAAAATAGATTATCTGAACTCTTCCTTGAAAAACTTTTGGAAGAACAGTTGCTTTACGTTGCAGTTGAAGGCATAATGCAGCATGCTTCCACACACCTTGCATCGCATAGAACTTAAAAGGAATTATCAACTGATTAACTTTGCATTTTTTGCCTAAAAGATACATTCGTATCACAAGGTTTGCTACCTTTGCGTCTGATTTAGGAAATAAGCCCAGGGAGCAGAAGGCGCTCCGCAGTAGCATATAGATAGCCTTCAACACCTGATTTGATAATTAAACGTATGAGAAAAATGAATAAAACAATGATTTATGGGATGTTGACAGCCCTGTTTGCGTTAGCATCCTGCATGGGGAATGGAAATCCGGTATCCTTGTCTGACCTTGAAGGGGAATGGAATGTCGTAGAACTGGCAGGTCAGTCGGTGAATACGAAACAACAGCCTTTCATCGGTTTTGACACCCGTGAGATGATCATGCCCATATCAATACAGATTTTTCTGATACCTATGTTTACACCGGCACAGAAGCTGTCAGAATCCCTATAACGGCTATGAAAAACAAAGAGATACTCATCTTCCTCATCCGCAAGATACTTATTAAACGTCGTTTGAATGAAAGGTTCTACACGCATTTCCATATATGCTTCGTCAGCACGGCTATGCCTTGTTTTAGCACGTTTATACGAAATGATACCATCATGATAATCTTCCTTCTTCAGATTGTACAAGTCAACCGTATTGATTCCGCCCAAACAAAAGATGAGCAAAGCAATATCTCGTCCCAATTCCGGGGTAGAGGCAAGCATCTTAGTTTTCGGAAGGGGCCGGTTAAAGAACTCACGACAAGCTTCTGCGCTGATTGCCAACTTCATGGTCCTGTCTGACTTTGGAATGCTAACTTTAAGCCAAGGATTATACTTGATGCGTATGAGTCCGCGCTCTTCATCATTCAATTCTACCAGTGCTTTCTTGAAAATCTGACGCACACAGGTAGGGTACATCTCTTTGGCTCGATTGGTCAATGACAAGCTATCTATCCAATTATTAATGGTAGTAGTGGTCAATCTGGAGAACATCACTTCGGTGGAGCCCAAATAGCGCTGTAGGTGATCAACAGCCAAGCGATAATTCTTCGCATTACGTTCGTGACCTTCCTCACGCATACGTGCAATAAACTTATTCGCATACTCACTGAAGTTGACTTCTTCATCCAGATTGTTTAAATACTCAATCAATTCTGCTACGGAGAAATGAGAAACATCCTTGCGATTCACGAGGTCACTGTAACGTAAAATTTCACGAGAACAATAGTCATTTACTACGGGATCCTTAATCTCACCCGTCTTGCTGAGCTGCTTGTCCGTAACGATTTTTGAGGTCTTGATATACCCCATACGAGAGCGGTGAACGATACGAATGTACACCGGATAGAAGCCATCTGCACGCTTCTTTCTAACTACTGCTTTAAAATTTGCCATATCCTCTTGATTTTTAATTGTTTCAGTGGTGTATGCGTTGGTGTATGCGCCCCTGTCTAAAAGTGTATGCGTGGTGTATGCAATACCCGTACATTTGGCTTCACAAAGCGATGTCAAGTGTACGAACCGCTTAAAAACAGTTTAGGCTGTAATGCCTGAAATCCAAAGCATTACAGCCTAAAACAATTATTTAATTATCTGTCGATTATTCCTCAACAGCTGCCTGCGCCGCTCTAAAACGCTTCTGATATTCACTAACTTACTGATTTAGTGTATGTATAGTGTATGCGTTTAGCGTTCACTGTGTACGAAAAGCCGTTTTTTGAGGATTTACTCCTCAACAGCAGCTTGGGCCGCAGCTAATCTCGCGATAGGTACTCTAAATGGTGAGCAACTTACGTAATTTAAGCCCACTTTATGGCAGAACTTAACGCTTGAAGGTTCACCACCATGTTCACCACAAATACCACATTTCAGTTCCTTACGTACAGAACGTCCCTTATTTACAGCCATTTCAATAAGCTGACCTACACCATTGGTATCAAGAACCTGGAAGGGGTCTACCTTAAGAATCTTCTTGTCAAGGTAAACAGGAAGGAAACTTGCGATATCGTCACGTGAGTAACCAAATGTCATCTGAGTCAAGTCGTTCGTACCAAAACTAAAGTACTCTGCACGTGATGCAATACGGTCAGCAGTGAGTGCAGCACGAGGAATTTCAATCATCGTACCGACCTTGAATGGAATCTCTAATCCTTCTTCTGCAAACAATGCTGCAGCCTCATCACGGATTACCTTCTCCTGAGCTTCAAACTCATAAAGAATACCAGTCAGAGGAACCATGATTTCTGGATGAGGATCTAATCCTTCACGCTTCAAGTCAATGGCAGCTGAAAGAATGGCACGAGTTTGCATTTGCGTAATTTCAGGATATGTATTACCCAAACGGCAACCACGATGACCTAACATAGGATTATGCTCGCAAAGACTTTCTACGCGTTGCTTGATATATTCAACAGTTACACCCATTGCAGCAGCCATTTCTTCCTGACCCTTTGCATCATGGGGAACAAATTCGTGAAGAGGAGGATCCAAAAGACGAACATTCACAGGATATCCGTCCATTGCACGGAAAATACCCTTAAAGTCTTCCTTTTGATAGGGAAGGAGTTTTGCCAATGCTTTCTTACGACCTTCAACATTCTCAGAGAGAATCATTTCGCGCATAGCTACGATCTTTTCATTGTCGAAGAACATGTGTTCTGTTCTGCAAAGACCGATACCTACAGCTCCGAAATTACGGGCAACTTCAGCATCATGAGGCGTATCTGCATTAGTACGAACCTGCAAATGCGTATATTTAGCACAAAGATCCATCAAGGCAGCAAAATCACCTGATAATTCTGCAGCTTGGGTGGGTATTGCACCTTTATATACACAACCGTTTGTACCATTGAGTGAGATATAATCGCCTTCACGGAGAATTTCGCCATCAATTTCTACAATACGTTTTTTGTAGTCAACGTTGATAGCACCTGCTCCACTTACACAGCACTTACCCATACCACGAGCAACAACTGCTGCGTGTGAAGTCATACCACCACGAGCTGTCAGAATACCTTCTGCTACGGCCATACCTGCCAAATCCTCAGGAGATGTTTCGATACGAACCATCACTACCTTATGTCCATCTTCGTGCCATTTAGCAGCATCTTCAGCAAAGAATACAATCTGACCACATGCAGCACCAGGACTTGCAGGCAAACCGCGCGTTAATTCTTTAGCCTTACTAAGGGCTTCCTTGCTAAATACCGGATGGAGGAGTTCATCCAATTTCTGAGGCTCACAACGATTGATTGCAGTCTTTTCATCAATCATGCCCTGACGAAGAAGGTCCATAGCAATTTTTACCATTGCAGCACCAGTTCTCTTACCATTACGAGTTTGCAAGAACCAAAGTTTACCTTCTTGTACAGTAAACTCCATATCCTGCATATCATGGTAATGCTCTTCAAGTTTCGTTTGAATTGCATCCAACTGGCGATAAATTTCAGGCATTGCCTCTTCCATTGAAGGATACTTAGCCTTACGGTCCTCTTCGCTAATACCTTGAAGTTCAGCCCAACGACGTGAACCTTCCAAAGTAATCTGTTGAGGAGTACGAATACCCGCTACAACATCTTCGCCTTGAGCATTAACAAGCCACTCACCGTTAAATAAATCTTCACCAGTAGCTGCGTCACGGCTGAAGCATACACCAGTTGCAGATGTATCACCCATGTTACCGAACACCATAGCCATTACGGTTACAGCCGTTCCCCATTCAGCAGGAATACCTTCCATCTTTCTGTAGAGAATAGCACGTTCGTTCATCCATGAATCAAATACAGCACAGATTGCACCCCACAATTGTTCCATAGGATTTGTAGGGAATTCGCGGTGAGTTTGTTCAAAAATAGCTTTCTTAAAACGAACTACAAGTTCCTTGAGGTCGTCAACTTCAAGTTCATTGTCAAGTTCTACGCCCTTGGCTTTTTTAACATCCTCGATGATAGCCTCAAACGGATCGACATCCTCTTTGTTTACAGGCTTCATACTCAATACTACGTCACCATACATCTGTACGAAACGACGATATGCATCGTAAGCGAAACGAGGATTATTTGTTTTGCGAGCCAATCCCTCAACAACTTCATCATTCAAACCAAGGTTCAAGATAGTATCCATCATACCTGGCATTGAAGCGCGTGCACCAGAACGTACTGAAAGTAAAAGGGGATTTTCGATATCACCAAATTTACTATTCATCAGTTTCTCTACGAGGTGAAGGCTTTTTTCTACTTCTTCTTTTAATAATGCAACAACATTATCTTTGCCAATTTCGTAATATTCATTACAAACGTCCGTAGTAATTGTAAATCCCGGAGGTACGGGAACACCAATTAAATTCATCTCGGCAAGGTTGGCACCCTTACCACCAAGTTCGTTTCGCATATCGGCACGGCCTTCAGCCTTACCATTACCAAACGAATAAACTCTTTTCTGGTTTTTCATGGTTAATTAAATTATATAAATTGTCATTAATTCGAAATATATTTCTACACTCTCTTAACCGAATAAAATTCAGTATAGATGCAAAATTATAAATTTATTTTTAATATCGCAAACAAAAATGCCACATTTTACATGCCTCGTTTATCCAATATTCAAATGCTAAAGTACAAATTAAATGCAAATCTTTTCTTATAAAAGTCTAAAATATATTCATAAGAATACGTCGCTCTTTAATTTTATTTACATCTAAAATTCTTTACTTTCTATTGGAATTAACTTTATGCTGATTTTTCATCCTAAAAACAAAGCAATGCTTAAATCCATTCAATGGGAGGGCACAAGTACCACAATCCAAACAGCCATTCCTACAACATCTCTATTAACTTTCTGAAAATACCTTTTATTTCTTGAACATAACTGGCTATAGCTTGTATAGCCAAATAAACATGTCGCATACATCAATGAGTCCCCCTACCCCACCAACAAGTTCCAAAGGATAGGACATTCATTACAATCATAATGGCAAATGCCATAGCAAGTTTTGTTTAATTTTTAACAGTGATAAAATTCACATTCCATCATGCTCTCATTGTTAAGATACATCCTAATGATTCTTGACATTTCAAGCATTCTTCTTTCATAATATATCGTTGATTATAACCCTAGCAAGGATATAAATATTGAGCCATACAAAAGAATTTCATACCCTCGGAATAAATGAAAAATAATAGCTTAGTCAAACTGTACCTACTAAATAAATAAGAATTCCCCTAATTCATGAACTGCTAAAACTTTCATGAATTAGGGAAAAAGGAAGCTCTCCATTACTACTTCGGACAACTAGCTTTTATTCATTATAGTATGCCTTGGGTAATGCTCTGCAGTTATAAGTTGAGGCCATGACTTCACCATAAGCACCGGCAGAACGAAAAGCAATAAAATCTCCTCGTTTGGTTAAAGGCAGACGTTCATTACTACTGAACACATCGCTGCTTTCACAAATAGGACCAACAACATCATAGGTTTCCATTGTACAATCTCCATTTACTGATATATTTTCAGTAAAATGATGTGAGCCATACATAGCAGGACGAATCAAATCAGTAAAACCAGCATCAACAATTAAAAAATTCTTGGTATGTCCCTGTTTCACATATAGTGTCCGGGCTATTAAGCTTCCACATTGAGCAACAATACTTCGGCCCAATTCGAAATGTAATTGTTGATGACTTCTAATTTGCAAATATTCCGAAAATATTTCGAAATAAGTTGAGAAATCTGCAATGGGGTTAACTTCTGGATTATCGTAATCAATGCCTAACCCACCGCCAACATTGATACTCTGTGTTACAATGCCACATTCTTCAAGAGAATCTTGAATTTCATTGATTTTGTAGCATAGATTCTTGTACACTTCAAGGTCAAGAATTTGACTTCCGATATGAAAATGCAGCCCAATGTATTTCACGCCTTGCATTGAGTTTGCCATACGAATTGCAGGTATAACATCTGCAATATCAATGCCAAATTTATTTTCATTCAATCCGGTGGTAATTTTTGCATGCGTATGAGCATCAACATTGGGATTAACTCTGAAAGCTACATTAGCTACCGTATTCATATCCATAGCTATTTCGTTAATAGCTTCCAATTCTGGAATACTTTCAACATTAAAACTATGAATGCCAATAGTTAGTGCATTTCGTATTTCTTTGTCGCTTTTTCCAACTCCTGCAAACACTATTTGTGAAGGATTAAACCCATTTTCTGCAGCAACCTGTACTTCTCCTCCCGACACACAGTCTGCTCCAAAACCTGTTTGCGAAATAATCTGTAAGATTCGAGGATTCGCATTTGCCTTTACTGCATAGTGTACTACAAAATTAGGTTTATCTTTTACAATCTGCTTAATTGTATCCAATGTATTGCGTAAAAGCGCAAGATCGTAATAATAGAATGGAGTGTCAAGCGATTTGAATCGTTCTAAGGGATAAATCATAGGTAGATAATGCTTTGTTATAGAGATGTGAACTACTGCAAAACTAAAGATTTAGGGATTTTCAAATGCGATTTCATATAAAAAGAGAAGAGTATGCAACATGATGAACTCAAAAGCATCAGTTACATACAGTTCTCTTTATGATGAATAAGTGAAGCTATTTAGTTAAAAAGCTTATCACTCAAGGCGCACAGAGCTTCCTTTTTATCCGTATCTTTTACAAGGAAAGAGATGTTATGGTTACTGCCACCATATGAAATCATACGAACAGGGATTTGATTAAGAGCCTCGGTAACAAGAGTTTCAAAACCTACATTTCCCCAACGTAAATCACCTACCACGCAGATGATACACATATTTTCGTCAATTTCAACCGTACCATATTTCTTTAATTCCTCTGTAATATTGGCAAGGTGAGCATTATTGTCAATAGTTAAGGTAACCCCCACTTCACTGGTTGTAACCATATCCACCGGAGTTTGATTAGTTTCAAATATTTCAAACACTTTGCGTAAGAAGCCGGTAGCTAAAAGCATTCGAGATGAAACAATCTTAATTGAAGTGATATTATCCTTTGCAGCTACGGCTTTGATGGTTCCCTTTTGCATTTTGTTATTGATGATGGTTCCAGGCGCAGACGGATCCATTGTATTTAGCAGTTTTACAGGAACACCGGCATAGCGAGCAGGCTGAATGCAAGTGGGATGAAGAATTTTGGCACCAAAATAGGCCAATTCAGCAGCCTCTTCAAAGTTGAGCTGACGAACAGGTGTTGTGTTAGGCACAAAACGCGGGTCATTGTTGTGCATACCATCAATATCAGTCCATATTTGGATTTCTTCGGCAGCCAATACTGCACCAATGAGGCAGGCAGTATAGTCAGAGCCACCACGTTGCAGGTTATCAATATCACCTACTTTATTGCGACAGATAAAACCTTGAGTAATATAAAGTTCATAACCTGCATTATGTTTCATAATATCTGACAAGTGTTCCTTAATATAAGGCATGTCAGGTTCACCATTGTCATCAGTACGCATATAGTCCAAAGCAGGAATGAGGTTCACTTTAACTCCCAATTCCTTGAGGTAATTAGTAACCATATTCGTACTCATCAATTCACCCTGTGCAAGAATTTCCTTCTCAAGTTTTGCTGAATACTCTTCAGCAGTAAGGTGATGCAAGTGCATAAATATATTCAAAAGCAACTCGCGAGTTTCTTTAACAGTCGATTCCGAAGAGTATAATTCTTCGATATGCTGCAAATAAATGTTACGAAGCTTGTTAATAACATTATTGGCAGCCTCAGGATTGCGCTTTTGAATATAATCAGCAATTTCGACCAATGAATTCGTAGTGCCTGACATTGCTGAAAGAACTACTATTTTTTGTTGTCCGTCATTAATCAACTGACAAACTTCCTTCATTCGCTGTGGTGAACCAACTGAAGTTCCACCAAACTTAAGTATTTTCATAAAGATAAGATGTGTATGCAATATAATAGGGAGCACTGAAACTTCCGAACTTATTGACTGTCTATCCTTTAAATGTGATATTGAAAATAAGTACAGAAAGTACAAACCCCATTGATTTATAAATAATAATGCTGTAAACCGTCAATCAAGCTTGTGGGATGATTAGTTATAGTTTTGCGTAACGTCAACTATCTGTCCATCTTGACATTGGTAAACAATTCCCGGAAACTCGGTCAAAAGGTGAATGTTATGTGTAACCATAATTACGGCAGCACCCTGTTCACGGATATTTTGCAGAATATTCATAATTTGACGACTTGTGTCGGGATCAAGATTTCCAATGGGTTCATCTGCCAAAATAATTTTAGGACGATTGAGCAAAGCACGAGCTATGCAAATGCGCTGCTGTTCACCACCAGACAATTCGTGCGGAAAGTTATTGGCTTTATCTTGCAATCCAACAAGTTCAAGCACTTCATTGATTCTTTCAGCACGCTCTTTCTTTTTCCAACCAGTGGCTTTCAACACGAAATCAAGATTTTCCTGAATTGTACGTTCGTGAAGAAGCTGAAAGTCTTGAAAAATGATGCCCAACTGTTTACGTAATTGAGGTATATGCTTCTTTTTCAAGTTTAAAAGGTCGAAGTCAAGGATACGGGCTTGTCCTTTTTTAACAGGCAATTCGCCATATAAAGCCTTGAGTAACGAACTTTTTCCGCTCCCTACTTTACCGATAATGTACACGAAGTCATTGTTGTCAATTTGGAAGTTCACATTGTTAAGGATAATCTTATCATCGTGTTGAAGTTCGATATTTTGAAGTTCAATGAGCATTGTAAGCTTGTTTTAGATGTTTTATTTGAGTGATAAAAAGACAACAAATGCAATCAGCTAATTGATACAATCAATAAGTAGCTATGTATTATTAGTCAAGTTTAAGAACAGCCAGGAATGCCTTTTGCGGAACCTGAACATTACCAATTTCTTTCATACGCTTTTTACCTCGCTTCTGCTTTTCCAACAGTTTACGTTTACGACTGATGTCACCACCATAACATTTGGCAGTAACGTCTTTTCGTACCTGTTTAACTGTTTCGCGAGCAATAATTTTCGCTCCAATGGCAGCTTGAATTGCGATATCAAATTGTTGTCTTGGGAGCAATTCTTTTAACTTTTCGCACATTCTCCGACCAAAGTAAACAGAATTATCCACATGAGTCAACGTAGAAAGCGCATCGACAGGTTCACCATTCAAAAGAATATCCAATTTCACCAGTTTTGATGGACGGAATTCTATTGGATGATAATCGAATGACGCATATCCTTTAGAGATACTTTTCAGTTTGTCGTAGAAATCAATAACAATTTCAGCTAACGGCATGTCGTAGTATAACTCCACGCGATCGCCCGAAACATATTCCTGCTTTATCAATTCGCCACGCTTACCCAAACATAGTGTCATGATATTGCCAATATAATCCGTTTTGGTAATGATGGAAGCGCGGATATAAGGTTCCTCGATATGATCTATTTCAGTTTGATCGGGCATTCCGGCCGGATTGTGAACTTCAAGCATATCACCGTGCTTATCGTAGATATTGTAACTTACGTTCGGCACTGTTGTAATGACATTCATGTTGAACTCACGATCAAGGCGTTCCTGAACGATTTCCATGTGCAATAAGCCAAGGAATCCACAACGGAATCCGAATCCTAAGGCAACAGATGATTCAGGCTGGAATGTCAGTGAGGCATCATTAAGTTGAAGTTTTTCAAGGCTGGCTCTCAGTTGCTCGAAATCTTCGGTTTCAATAGGATAAACACCAGCAAACACCATAGGTTTAACCTCTTCGAAACCGGAAATGGCTTTGCTACACGGATTATCAACGCTCGTAATCGTGTCACCCACCTTTACTTCGGTTGCTGTTTTGATACCACTAACAATGTAGCCCACATCACCACAACGAAGTTCCTTACGCGGAGACAGATTCATTTTCAACACACCAACCTCATCCGCATGATACTTCTTACCTGTATTGACAAAAAGCACCTCTTCATCCTTGTGAATAGAACCATTAACTACTTTATAGTAAGCAATAATTCCGCGGAACGGATTGAATACGCTATCGAAAATCAATGCCTGCAAAGGAGCATTTTCATCACCTTGCGGTGCAGGAATTTTTTCAATAACAGCCTTCAGAATGTCTTCGACACCTTCGCCGGTTCGACCAGAAGCACGAATGATGTCTTCGCGTTTGCAACCAAGCAAATCGATAATTTCATCTTCGACTTCCTCAGGCATCGAGTTAACCATATCACACTTGCTCAGCACAGGAATAATCTCTAAGTTATGCTCAATAGCCATGTAAAGGTTTGATATAGTTTGAGCCTGAACACCCTGTGTCGAGTCAACGAGCAGCAGGCAACCTTCACAAGCTGCAATGCTGCGTGAAACCTCGTAAGAAAAGTCCACGTGTCCCGGTGTATCAATCAAATTGAGTTTATAAGTCTCATTGTTCAATTGATATTCCATTTGAATGGCGTGGCTTTTGATAGTGATGCCACGTTCGCGCTCCAAATCCATGTTATCAAGCATTTGCCCCTCTGTTACCTGAATGGTTTTAGTATGTTCAAGCAAGCGGTCGGCTAACGTACTTTTTCCGTGGTCGATGTGCGCAATGATGCAAAAGTTGCGTATATGATTCATTAGTTATGCGTAACTGAATTGGTCTGTTTGTTGATTATTTACAAGCGTGATGATTCGTTTATTTGAGGGCTAGAACTTTTCAGCCTCATCAAAGCTAACGGCTTTATTCAGGTCTTTTTCGCTTAACACCACATCATCACCCTGAATAGGCCATTCGATACCAATTGTCGGATCGTTATAACGGATAGAACACTCCGACTCTGGAGCATAGCGATTATCTACTTTATAAGTAAATACAGCCGTGTCACTTAATACCTGAAAACCGTGAGCAAAACCACGCGGAATAAAAAGTTGACGTTTGTTTTCAGCTGAAAGTTCAACCATGACATATTTGCCATAAGTGGGAGAGTTCTTTCGCAAGTCTACGGCGACATCCACTACGCAACCTTGCAAAACACGAACCAACTTTGCTTGTGAGTCATCACCTTTTTGAAAATGCAAACCACGGAGTACACCTCGTGAGGACATCGATTGATTGTCCTGAACAAAGTGTACTTCGTGGCCAATGCCGCGATTAAAATCCTCCTCGCGCCATGTTTCCATAAAATAACCGCGCGCGTCTTCAAAAACGCGAGGTTCCAAAATCCATACGTCAGGAATGTCTGTTTTAATATAATTCATAGGAATATGTTCTAAATTAGGGGAAATTATTTATCACAGGAAGAAACTCTGTAGCTGCATTTTGCCTAGCATAGAGTCCCTTCCTGCAGATGATGTCTGTTTAATTATTTGCTTTCAATGCAAACCTTATCATCGCACAGCGTCGCTTGCAATTGTTTATACTCAGGATGTTCCATAATGTAATCACACAAAGCATCTTCGATGTGACGTTGAATAGCACGTTTCAATGAGCGTGCACCATATTGCGCATCAAATCCTTTGTCAACGATAAAGCGTTTGGTTTCGTCAGTCAATGTCAATTCATAGCCATTTGCCATCATACGCTTCATCAGTTCGTTGAGTTCAAGATTAGCAATTTCAAGTGCATTATCCTTGTTCAGCGGATTAAACATGATGATATCGTCAATTCTATTCAAAAATTCTGGAGCAAATTGTTTCTTCAGAACCTTCATCACAATACCTTCTGCCATTTCGCCTGTAAGTTCTCCTTCAACGCGTTCATATCCCACCCCACGGCCAAACTCGCGTAGTTGGCTGGTGCCACTATTTGAGGTAAGCACAATAATCGTATTTCTGAAGTCAACAGTTGTTCCGTTACCATCGGTTAACCGTCCTTCATCCATAACCTGAAGCAAGGTATTGAACACATCTGAATGTGCCTTTTCAATTTCATCCAGCAAGATTACTGAATAGGGATGACGTCTGACACGTTCAGTCAGCTGTCCACCCTCTTCATATCCAACATATCCCGGAGGAGCACCTAACAGTCGACTTACACTGTATTTTTCGCCATATTCACTCATATCAATGCGAATCAAAGCATCTTTTGAGCCAAACATCCACTCGGCAAGGCATTTTACCAGATGAGTTTTACCAACGCCGGTAGGACCTACAAACAAGAACGTACCAATCGGTCTGTCATTTCCTTTTAGCCCGATACGACTGCGTGTTATAGCACGAGTCAAACGTTCTATGGCCTTATTTTGTGCAATAACATGCTGTCCGAGAGCCTGCTTCATACCCTTCAGTCGTTCATTCTCGTTCGTTGAAACTCGCGACACGGGCACTCCACTCATCATCGACACAACGTCAGCCACGGTATCACCATTCACTTCCGTTGGATGGCTACGCTGTTCGTTCTGCCATCGAACTGTCATATTTTCCAATTCAATTTGCAGTTGCTGAACTTGATCACGCAAGTTAGCTGCCAGTTCGTAATTTTGATTTTGCGCAGCTTGTAATTTGGCTTCTCTCAGCTGTTCTATTTCCTTTTCCTTGTTTTCCAAGTCCTTTGGAATGCCTGTTCCGGCCAAATGCATGCGCGCTCCGGCTTCATCCATGGCATCGATTGCTTTGTCGGGCAAAGCACGATCAGATACATATCTGACAGTCATATCAACGCAGGCTTGAAGGGCATCGTCCGTGTAAGTTACGTTGTGATGGTGCTCATATTTTCCTTTGATGTTATGCAGAATCGACAGTGTTTCTTCCGGAGTAGTCGGTTCTAACATTATCTTTTGAAAACGTCTATCTAAAGCCCCATCTTTTTCAATTGTCTTTTTGAATTCAGCAATTGTAGTAGCTCCAATGCATTGTACTTCACCACGCGCTAAAGCCGGCTTCAATATATTTGCTGCATCCAAACTTCCAGGAGCAGATCCGGCACCAATTATGGTGTGTATTTCATCAATAAACAGCACAATTTCAGGATGCGTCTTAAGTTCCTGAATCAATCGGCGCAATCGCTCTTCAAATTGTCCTCTGTATTGAGTTCCTGCTACAATAGATGCCATATCTAGAGCTACGATTCGCTTTCCAATAAGTAATCGTGGTACTCGTTTATGCGCTATACTATCTGCCAATCCCTCTACAATGGCACTTTTACCCACACCGGGTTCACCAATAATAATTGGATTGTTCTTTTTACGGCGACAAAGTATTTGGATAACACGTTGAATTTCCGATTCACGTCCGACAACCGGATCTAACCCACCTTTTAGCGCAATGGCTGTAAGGTCTGTACCGAAGTTATCTGTTATCGGAGTATCGCTTGTTCCTTTATTATTAGGTTCTTTTTGTCGCGCAGCAGGTTCTCCGCCAGCATGATCGTCATTCGGATATGGCGAATCGTCTTCATCTGGGAATTTATATTCCGATTCAGCTTGCTGAGCATCAGCCTCCTTGAGTAAGGTGTCATAAGTCACCTTATGTGAACAGAGCATAGTTTTGGCATCATTATCACGGTCGTGCAAAATAGCTAATGTCAAAAGCAAATCGCTTTGTCGTTTTCCATTCGCTATTTTATCCTCAAGCACCAGCAACTTCGTTATACGAACACTAATGCTGTCCAAATCGGGTAATGATTCTGCCGACTGAGGTTCATTTACTTCTGCTGATTCAAGTTCGTTGGTAAATGCTCTTTCTATTTCCTGTATGAGTGTGTCAACATTCACACCAAGTTGCTTGAGGAGCGCGACGACGATTAAACCTTCGTCAATAACGCTCATCAGCAAGCATAGAGAATTAGCTTTCGATAATTTATATTTTTGAGCTATTTCTCTGCTGTGTTTTAGTAGGCGGGCAGTTCCCGCATGTACTTCGTTATTCATGCTGTCAATGGATTTGTGTGACATAAAGTCATGCAATAAGTATGCCAGTTAGTAGTTACACATCAATCGGTTGAAACACATAGTCGTATAACCTCTGATTGAAAAGCTACTTTTTGTCACATCCAGCTTTAGTTATTGCGTTTAGAATATCCTTACGGATACTTTTCTATATCATTCGCAAAGTTACTCTAAACTATGCATTTCCAAAAGCAAATCGCCAAATAATTTCATATATTGTAGTCATATATGCTATTTGTTTGAAATAATGGATTATGATTTACGCAACACATATTAACTCTATTAAAATAGCACGAAGCAAGCCTGCCATTCATACATCATATTCCATCTGCACCTTTTCAATTTTGTCAATAACATGAGCACGTGTATAAATCCTAAATAAATACAAAATACAATTGATAACCTTTTCACTGATTTAAGAGCGTAACACACATTACTCAGACCAACTTTATATCATTTCTGAAAGCATTGAATATCAATAATTCCGAATTTCTAAAAACTAGCTCGGAACTAATTTCAACAATCGCGGAATAATTTTATACGATGTGCCAGCCCTTTGAGCAAATCAACCATAAATCTATATTGTATCGTGATTTGTTTTTAACAAAGATTTAATTTGCATCGAGATAGACTATTAATATTTCCTTGAAGACTTAGGCAATGTACAAAAAACAGGTATGCCAACATTTTTTACCTACTAAAGTTTCCCACCCCCAATAAAGAGGG
>ULMK01043766.1_pt1 | contig 15910 bp, 22 predicted proteins | sample 1951621 | NCBI WGS metagenome assembly ULMK01 (sample SAMEA4835547, study PRJEB28245) | human gut metagenome | biome: gut microbiome; material: fecal sample | place: Denmark | collected 2008
CAACAACGTCTCTAGTGTTCATATTCATTGTATTTTGTAATGAGCAAGTATTTTGTGCCATATTATAGTTGACACCTTGAATACCTTCTCTTATGTCGCAGCAGCAACTTGCTAATTGTGAACCTAGATTTTGTATACCTAATCTGGTTTCATAACCATTAGTCATAATGCTGTTGTTTACTCCACTGAAGCCTTGACATAGTGATTGTTGCACATTTCCAAAGCCATTTAGTATTCCAGTATTCATAGCATAAAAGCCATCGCATATTCCTTGTTGTGTTGCATCTGCTTTTCTTTCTAGTGTAGCAGTAGAACTGTCTATTTGTCTTTGAAGTGTTGCAAAATCGCTAGCTAATACATAGTTATCAGCTGCTCCAGAAAAGCCTCCTCCAAATCCATTTCCGTTTCTACCCCAGCCAAACATAGCAAAGATTAAGAAAATCACAATCCACCAAGCGCCATTTCCATCTCCGAATCCAGAGTTGTCATTGTTTCTACCTGATAGTAATGCTACATCTGATGCTGAAAGTCCTCCTTCACCATAATTCATAATTGTTCCTCCTTCTTTAAAGATTTCTATAAAAATTCTTGCAAGAAATTTTTAACTATTGTTTAAAGTTGCTCCTAAATTCTGCGAATTCTTTATCGAAATCTCTACCACGTTCTTTGAACATATTTCTAGCAAAGGTTTCGACGCCTTTAGTATCTCCATTATTTATCATGTTCATTAAGTTTGTTATCATAGGATTATTTGCTCCTATTTGAGAAAGTACCTGTTGAGGCGATAATCCTCGCTTAATGAAATTTTGTAATAACATCATCGGATTCATAACTAGTCCTCCTTACTTTTCAAATCCTCTTTTAAATCATCTGTAAGGTATCTTATTTGACGTTTCATTGCTTTCATATCATCTTTTAAGTCTTTTATATCTTTGTTGGTATCTAGTTTTTTCATTGCTTCATCAAATTGCTCTTTTGTTACATAGTTAGGTGAGTCTTGTTCTGCTGACTCATTTTCGATAGGTTTGTATACAACTATTTTAGAAGTACCATCTTGCTGTAACTGTTTTGTTACAATAGCAGAGCCATCTACTAATGGAAAGTAACTAACACTTCCATCTAAAGGAATGTCCATTGCTTTGATTACTTCTAAACTGTCTACTGATTTACCTTGTAGACCTTGCTGTAATGGGGCGCCGCCATACATAGATTGCATTTGGGGTTGCATCTGTGGCTGCATTTGGGGTTGTACATATCTAGGGATATAGGGATTATAATTAAACATAATGTTTACCTCCTTTTTCTATATTAATTATATAGAACCTAATTTTTTATTGTCAGTCTGACTAGCACAAAAAAAAGAGACCTATATAATTGTCTCTTTTTTATATGCCACAGTAAAGTCTGATAGCAAAAGCGATCTTATCTAATTTCTCTACAATTCTAGGATTATCCAAATCAAGTAACTCTCCTATTTCAGAAAAAGTCTTGTTATCCTTGAATCTGTATTTATATATTAAATACTCTAATGAATTAGTTGCTTGTAATTTCTTTTCAAATTCTAATAATCTATCATCTAACGAATTGTACTTTATAAAATTGATAATGTCTTGGTACTTACTTGGTTCATCTTTTTTATTCCAAAGGTAAATATCTTCGATACTAGATCTACCTGTCATTATAAATGCGCTAAAAATAGAGAATAAAATTGATATAACTAAATCAACTTTAAGTATAACGAATAGACTTAATAGTATCAATAAGCTCCAAATTAAGCACCTATACCAAGTCTTAAAATGTAATGGTTTCCCAAAGCAACTACGACTTATCATAAATACTAACATAACAATTATAATATACTTTAACTCTAAATGAAAAGCAAGCCCCGATAATAAGATCAGGGCTGTCTCAGCCAAGTTAAAGATGATAGATTGAACTAATATTTTATTTAGTTTCATATCTATTCTTCTTCTTCAACATCAAATAACCAGAAAAAGCTGTTCCAAGGCATCTCATCCACCTCCTGTCTTAATTAGATATAGAGCGTAAATCATACTTACATTAAAAATAACAAACATTATATTAAAAACAACAATATTTATACTTCTGAATGTAGTAGATTTTATTGCTTTTGGTTTATCACTTCTATTCCAGAAATTCTTATATAATTTTTGTATATTATAAAGTTTATTTCTAAAGCAGAATAATAAACCAAATATAATGACTCTATTCAATATTGTCGCTATAACAGTTGCTCCTTGACAGAGTACAAAGCAAAGCGCAGATGTTATAGTCAATACAATATATCCAATAAGCAAAATGAAAATATCTGTAACTTGTGATTTTTCATGGTATAAAACCTTTAAAGTTAAAAAGGTTGATAAAGTCAAACTAATATGAAAATACCAGTTATAAGGAAATATATTTAAAAGTAAAACATATTCCACAATCATAATTGTTATGAATAAGATTCGTTTTTCTTTTAATTGTTTGGTTAGTATCAGAAACAATGCGAAAAACACTGCTTCTGGTACTTGACCTAATAAAATTTCTAAAATATTCATTTCAATCCTCCTATTAACTCAACTAGGTTTTAATACCCAGTTGTCCATCCTGCTGCTGTAAATGCAGAATAATTCGAAAGTGTTTTACATCTGTTAGCTTGTTCTTCAGTTAAACCTATGTATTTTAGTTTATTCCTTCCACTTATAATTTTTGTAGCATTAGTACATATTGCTAAAATATTGTTTAAACTATTATCTGATAGGTTACGACAACTTGAGAACATACCTTCATTGGACTCCAATTGACTCATATCTAATACTGGTATCTCTGTTAAATTAGAGCAACCACTAAACATCATCTCAGCGTTCCTTACTTGCGCGGTATTCAATGCTGGTATAGTTGTAAGATTTCCGCACATACTAAACATCTGCTTTGTATTAATTGCGTTGCCTATGCCAAGTTCTGGTATAGTTGTAAGATTACTGCATCCTCGAAATGTGCCGCTCAAAATGAGTAACATTTGACGTATCTAGTAAAGGAATCGTTACTAAACTTTGACACATACTAAACATACTATCCATATTAGTAACCTTTGATGTATCCAGTAAAGGTATAGTTGTTAAATTAGTACAGTCAGAAAATGTGTCATACATACTAGTAACATTCGAAGTATTTAGCAAAGGTATTTCTTTTAAGTTAGTACAGCTAGAAAACATACCATTCATATTAGTTACCGCACTTGTGTCCCACAACGGCTCTCCTTGTGCATTAACAGGAATAAAGTATATATTATTATCTACAGTTTTATCTGTGTCTGTTAATATTTTAGGTTCCATTGCTGCATACGCCTTTTGAATTTTATCATATACTTCAGCGTTGATGTCTGCAAAAGAGTAAGATATGTTTTTAGTTAATGTACCTGTTTCTATTCCATTTTTACCATAAAAATCAGTCAGATAAACATCGTCTGCGAGAGTAGTTAATTGAGTTTTAGCTATGTTATATGCAGCTATATCGTGAGTATTTGAAATGTATGATGGCGTTGTAGTTATAGATGCCACATTATTGTCTACCGAATAAACATACTTAATATCATTCCAGTAAGAATTAGCATGAGTTTCAAATAAACCTAATTTAGTATTAGATGTAATTTCTTTAATTGCTCTAAATTTTCCAGAACCAGAATTACATAGTAGTTCATAACCAGGAGAAGGGTTCCAATCTAAATAATTATCACTAGGATTACTACCATAATTATTACCAGTCATTGTACCATTATTATAATGTCTAATAGATAAATCGCCATAAGTATCTGCTGCAAAATACATTTTTCCATCTTTTTGTAATTGCCTAAGCTGGTCTCCACCTCCAGATTGATACCAGTTAAAATTAGTAATAATGTTATGTTCGTCATATTCTAAAATCTCAATTACAGCTCCTCCATAATCATAAAAAGGTCTAGCACCAAGTCCATCGTCATATGATGAGTCTGAATATTTACTTACAAAATCTTCTGGTAGAAAAAATGTATTACCATCAATAGTAAACGCATATTTGGAAGTTTTTATATCATATTCATATAGTCCTTCAAATACATTTCCACCAATTTGTATAAATTTACAAATATGTTCATCTAAACCTCTTACAGTAGTTTCTCCAATTTCATAAGTATCTTCATTACTATCGGTTCTTGTATAAGTAATTCCATCTGTACTAGAATATTCTATTCCAGGTATTGTACCATACATGTCCATTATCGTAAAGTTAGAAGCATTTAATTGTATATCTAAATAAATTATTGGTTCACTACTATTTCTTAGTCTACCATTATAATTAGAAGTTATAGCTTCAGTAAATACAACTGTTTTAGGAAAGGTCATACTAGTAATAGTATCTCCATTTGAAACAGGTTTCATTTCATTTCTATAAACAACTGCTAAATCTCCGTCTTTATTACCAGTAGAAGCATTCATTTCTTCCACAGTATTAAATTGTTTAACTCCTCCTGAAGAGGTACTAGCCTCTAAAGTACCATCCACACCTAAACATCTGATACCTTTTTTCAAGTTTTCAGGTAATAAATTTGTGTTTTTATCTGTTAAGATTTCATTTAATTTTTTTTGTAATGTATTTGTCATTTTAACCTCCTTCTATTTTGATTTATAATTAAGGCGTCATTTCATCATCTCTAATGTCAGTTCCTTTTTCATCAGGTTTTATCAGTAACGCCGTTGCTAGAGCTTCTTCATATTCTGCTTTAGTTAAGCCTACTTCTAGATTTCCATAAACTTTTCCATTTAGTCCATAGCCAGTTTTACCTTTTACTACATCATCTGCTGTTATATCTCCGTCACTTACGTTAGAGAATGTAGTACTTCCTCTTATAATGCTTGTGACTTTATCTTCTTGTGTAGCTTCCCAAATGTATTTATATATTATATAAGACGTATTTGAAACTTTGTCTGCGAATGTAGCCATAGGTTTATCATCAAAATTCCAAAAAACACAATTAGGACTAGACCAAAAAGGTAAATAATTAGATATATCACAAAGTTTATTTAATGTATAATTTGTAAAGTCTATCTTGTAAACAATTGTACTACGATTATTATCCACTAAACGTGTGCCTATAATCACATCATTTGTAATCCATGCTACATCATCAAACTCCAGTATAATAGGAGTATCTAAAGATTGTGTAGAATAAGAACCATCTATATAATTAAAACTTAGTTTTTTGACTTCATTATTTTCGATTGTATAACTCATATTGTAATTTGGTGTAAATTCATAAACTAATGACTGAGCTAAAGAAAACGTATTGCCCGAACGAATATATACATTTACATATCTATGCGATTTATCTTCGTCTTTTGATACTGTGCCTATCGCTTCTCTGAGCAACAATTTATCATTAATAGGTAATAAATCACCATATGAGCTGTAACTATACAATCCTGAAGTAGAATAATAATTTGGGCCAGTATATTCTGTCACTTTATAAACTCCATTATCTGGTACAGCAAAACAATAAGAAGTGCTGCCACGTACAAAAGCAATTACAGGTGTAACTCCGCTGTTATAAATAGGTTGTACGCAGCTACGAGGTGTTGTACCAGACCAATCCGTAAACTCACGAAAAGTATTACTTACTTTATTATAAACTTTCATAAATGGCGGATAACTGTTATCATTAAATGGTACGAAAATAAAGCATTCGTTCTCATTTCCCATAAACCCAAAATCAGTAACAAAACCTTGACCGTTGAATATAATATATAGTATTATCTATAGAACCTTTATATTCGTATTCTGTTCCTGTCCACATATAAAGCTGTAACCAATCTGTTCTTGATGTATTATTATAATGAGTAACTGCAACATCTCCATTAGGTGAAACAGCTAAATATTGATAATTCGCACCTTTTGATGTTATTCTTCTGGTTTCTAATGTTCCTGCTGGTACGTCAACCATTTCAACTTGTGTTTGAATAGTACCTGTTACTTTTTCACCATTGACATATGCTGTTTTTGGTGCAAATATATCAGTAGCTTTTGCTGTTGCATCTGACGTATCTATCCCTGTTTCAATCGCTTTAATCTCTGTATCAAAATTCGCAGCAGGTATTTTGTCTGTTTTACCAGTCTTTTCCTTAATTGCACCAGCTACATCAGTTAAAAACTGTGTTAAATTGCTTGTATCAGCCATTAATATTCACCTCTTTCATTTTTTTTATTTTAATATATTCTTGTATTGATTTTCTCAAGTCTAGTTTATAAGAATGTAAAACATTTTCGCGCCTTGTGCACCATTCTAAATTGCTTACTTTGTTATTTTCTTTATTCCCATCCTTATGATTAATTTCTGATAAGTTTTTTGGATTTTCTAAAAATGCTTCTGCTACTAATCTATGAATAAGGCATTCGCATCCTTTACCTCTACCTTTATACTCATCGTTATGTAAATTAACTTTTAAATATCCATTCTTTTTCTTTATTGGTGTTAATAATTTTTCTCTGGGATATAACTTTCCATTTACATTATTCTGCCAATATAAAGATTTAATATTTCCATAGTTAGAAATTGCATATTTTGGAAAATCTTTAATTACTTTCCACTGTTCCATTAATAATTTCCTCCTAATACATTTGTTACTTTTTTATCTATGTCACTTACATAAGCTACTTGTTCAGTTGTAGTTTCTTCTCCAACTTTTACAGTAGCAGTTATCGTGCCGTCTGTATTTGCAGATAATGCAGAAGAAGAGCTACCATCTTCACTTGCTACAGCAATAGATTTTCCATTATCTACTACTATATCAGTGCTTATTTTTTGAGCTTCTGTTCCACTCGAAATCACTGAAGGTATCCATTTAGCATTTGATTGACCCCATTGAATAGTCCATTCGTAAGGCGAAATGTTTGTAGATGTCATAATACCTCTAATAATATTGTTAGGATAGATTTCTACTTTCATTTCCTCATTACCCATACCTGGTGCAACATCATTTATATCTGTGAGTGTAGTTCCACCTAGTAGCAATGTACCAGTAGGTAGGTTTAATGCTTTTACACTTTCAAAGAACTCATCAGTAGTCTTATTTGTTACTAATGAAGGATAGTTTTCAAATGATTGCATAGGAACATTTAATGCACCTATCTTATCCCATTGATTTTTGCTATTCCAAAAATATTCATCAAATGATCCAGTATTATTTGGTACTAAGTAAATTTTGTTACTCTTACCTATTTTAGGTAATGTATCCACTACAATAAAAATATTAGTATCTACTATTTTACCTAATAATTCATCAAATGTTGAATAGCTACCATCTGGATTCAAGAATTTGTTTGGTAATGCAGGTCTATTTGTGTATTCCATCACTGGATTCGCACTTGTTTGACCAGCAAAGTCAGTAACGCTTCCATCTCGTTGTAATAACTTATTTGGAATTGCTGGTATATTGTCTAAACTATTTGCTATTTACATTTTCCTCCTTTATACTTTCTTTTAATACTTCTATTTCTAGCTTCAGTGAACAATTTTCATTGTAAAGCTCTTTTTTTTCGGCTTCTAATTCTGTAAGCAATGTTTTTAAACGCTGTGTTTCTTTTTCTAGCACAAGTTTGTCTGATTTTAATTTATAATTTTCTTGTTCTAAGTTTGCAACTCGTTCTTCTAGTTTCGCCATACGTTCATTCATTCGTTGGTCTATTTCTAGTAAACTTTTTATATTAGTATTGTTGGCCTCTGCATTTATTTTTCGCTTTTCTGTAAGTGCTTTTATAACAACCCCTACAACACCTCCACCAAACAAAGCGACTACGACTGTTATCATGTTTGCTATATCCACACCTTGCATCGGCTTAATCCCCTTTCTTATTCGATTTATCAGAAGCAAATTGATCTACTAATTTTTCCAAATATTCTATACTTCTAATTCTATAATTCAATACGATCTCAATAATAACCACCATCAGGATATGATTCCCCAAAATAACCCAGTCAGGATTGGTCTTAAAACATATCACAGCTTGAAGCGTAAGTAATAATGCTAATGTAAATCGTAGAATCTTTGCGTTTGCCTTACACTCCACGAACTGCTGCTTTATACTATTTTTCATATTACTACATACTAGTATTAAATTTAAAATATATAAAAACACTTGCGCACATAACTCTACTTGCATCTCTCCACAAAGAGTTTTAATGGTCATAGTTAGCAATTGCAGAGATATAACACATATTAAGGTTATATAAAAATATTTGGCGTACTTTTGCAGTAACGGCTCCATTTTCATCACCTCCAAACAATTTTATAATACGTAGCGTCTATTAGTAATCTGCTTATGCATTAACGCAACCCAGTCATTATATACGTTTTGTTGTCCTAATTCAGATTGAGATCCTAGACCTTCTGCACCTCTATTCAAATATGCCATACAAGCACATTTTATTATTACAGGCCAGCAATCTTTCATTAAACTAATATTAGGTAATCTATTAGTCCATTGTGCAGCCTCATTTACGACCATATCGCATACATCTTCTAAGATTTCTAAATTATTTTTCTCAATGAAATTAAAATTATGCTCTCCTCCTAAATTAATACCTTCTTCACTAATCGCAGGAATATTATAATATAACAAATTAGAAACTAAATATATAGGATAAGTCACAGTGTTGTCTACTATAACTTTATCCTCTGGATAGGCACGACCAGCATAAAATTCATATACAGTATCATTTATTTCTATCTTGCCATTATTTACTCCATTCATATCAGTTTCATATTTTTGAATTTCCCCATCCAATAAAAACTGAACATATACGTGGTTTGATGAATTATTGACACCACCTCTCGTATCTGTTCTGTTTATTGGATTATAAAAACTGTTACTAATTGATCCATTAAAATTTAATACATCAGGAGTAACACTTCCTACCTCAGAGCCATATATAAATAAAGCAGATATTTCTTTTTTTGTTTGATCTACTAAATAGCCATGATTAGCTACCCACCAGGCATAATTTTTTGTTTTTTCATTAACTAATTTTATTTCCTCATCTGTGAATTTAGCATTAGACACGGTTAAAAATGCATCTGTATGACCATCAATCGGTGCAATAGCTGAGTATGCAGGCACCATTTCTTTGTCCCCACGATAATTTTTTCCTAGCATGCGTTTTGTTTTTTCTACGATTTTCTCAAATGTTATTTCTGTTGTAAGCATACTGCTCGCCTCCTTAAAATAAAACGGATTGTTTTACTTTCGTTCAAACAATCCGACTAATCTAAAATATTATCACAGTTCAATTGACGCTAAACACAGTTATGTTACACCAATTTTAAGTGATAACTATATACAATTAGTCAATTGCAACCTTCCTATGATAATAGTATACTTCATTTCATTATTATTTTCAAATGGAGTACAACTTTTTTACTCTCCAGTACTTCCGAAGCCTCCGTCTCTTGTGCCAGAAGCATTATCGTCTTCTGTAACACCATATTTCATTATTATGCCTTGCCCAATTTTATCACCTTTTTTAATGAATGAGCCTGATTCATTTAGGCTTTGAAAAGCAAATGCAATTTCTCCATCATTATCTGGATTTCCATAATAATCAGCATCTATAATACCTACACCATTTATCAAAACTAGTTCTTTTTTACCTGGATTTGAGCTTCTATTACAAAGCATCAAAAATTCATCATTATCTAATTTTGCTTTCACACCTGTTTTCACATAAGTTACTCCTCTACTAAATACGTGAGTATTTTCTATTGCATAAAAGTCATATCCAGCACTATGTGCAGTTGATCTTTCTGGTAATTTTATATCTTCTTCAATTCTTTTTACTTTTTCAAATTTAGCCATTTCTTTATTCTCCATTTCATATTTTTCTTTTCATATAACGGACAGGGTTCTAAATCACAGTGGCATTTTTCATTTTTATGTTTTTATTTAAGCATTCTTCTGGAAACTTTTTATTTTTCCAGATGCAATCACATGTATTATCCATAAATTATTTTTTCTGAGATGACCTTAATAAATTTATGCCGCAAGTGAACATATTATTACACTGTTCATTGCTTCCTTCTGCGATTTCTTCCGTGTAATCCGTTAAATCTATAATTTTTTGATCTTTTAAGTATTCAACTAGCATGTGTCTAGTCTCATGAATCACAGTACGAATTAATGCAGGAGCGTTGTATAAGTCAACAGAAATATTTATATAATAAGTACCATTCCATTCATGAAAAGTGCCTAATAACACTTCATCGTTCTCTGATTTATTCTCATTACAAAAATAATGGACAAATCTATATTCAATTGGTTTGTCAATTGTAATATTACGAGAATTTATATAACTCTCTGAGATGAATTTAATAGAGTTTTCATCGACATTTTCTTTCCTCATGTATACTCTTTCTGTAGGATCTACGATATAAGTAAAAGTGAACGCTACTACGAGTACGATAAATAATATAATTCCCATCCAAAACATTTTTTGCCCTCCTAAAAACCAACGCCAATTTAGTTTCATTTTTAATCCTCCAATGACTCAGTTATCAAATCAAATGCGTCTCTCTCTACAATTGAGATTTCACCATCTTTTACAACTAAAAGATCATTTTTAGTAAATCTAGCAGTGCCTCCTATAATATAACAATCATCTGTCTCGTGCGTGACAGAAATACCTTCGTAATCAAATGACCAAGGCATATTATTATATACATTTGTAGTCTTAGTTAGGCCATATTTTATCAATTCATCAAACGTGATAGCTTCTACTATCATCGGTTTCATTCTGAATTTAGCCATAGTTCAATCCTCCTATTTTATTATTTTATTATAACTTAAAAAGGCGGATAAGCTACTTCCGCCTTTTAAACTAAATCTTTACACAGTCTTTCATGTTAACAGCTGCGGTAACTGCGGTACCTTTACCTATTACTACTCTATCTCCTGACACTTCAATAACGTCAAATATACTATTATGTGTCCATCCTGCAAGTGTTATACCAGAATAAGATTTTGTTCCTGTAAATTTAACTTTACAGCCTTTTGTGATAGGTGCTACTGGTTTACTTTCTGCTAATTTTATATCGCTTTCGTTCATCCAACCTAAGTCACCAGTTGTATTATATGGATGAGCTGCTCCCGCTACATATCTAGTAATATTAGTAGTTTTATTAGATATGCTGCCTGCTGCTGTTTTAGCATTAGCATTCGTATATAAGTCACCATTTATTACAACTCTATCTCCAATATTGAATTTTTGGACTGGTATAGGTGCAGGAGTAGGTTCTGGATCAGGTGCTGGTTCTGGCATAGGACTTACAGTACCTGGATTTGGAAATACTTTGTATGCATAATTTGTATCAAGATTACCATTATAGCCAGTAAAGCGTCCTGCTGAAGTAAATTGCCACAATGATACGTCATCTCTTGAGTCTGCGCTTGTAGCTAGACCTCTTTGTTTACCACTATTAGTTGTAGGCCATTGAGCAGTCCATTTATCAAATCGCGCAAGTTTATCTCCTGATAGTTGATGCTTTAACCAGCTTTCAGATGCATATACACCTGCATAATAGCCTGCGTTTTCAACAGTTTCACACCATCTGTAACACATATCTTGTAACATACTATTTGAAGGCATACCATTTTTCTTTTTGTATCCATCCGCATCTTCCATATCAAACCAACAACCGTATTCTGGTACATATGGCTTAATTGCCTCTAAAAAAGCGTGTGCTTCTGCTTCTGCACCGTTTGTGTTAAGTGCATAAGAGTACCAATAAAAGCCCATAGGAATACCTAATTCTTTGCATAAATCAGCATTTCTAACGAACTTACTATCTATTGAGCCGTTTACGCCATATCCTACTCTTATAATGACAAAGTCAATTTGATCTTTGAGAGCAGATAAATTGATATTTCCTTGATGCTCTGATATATCTATTCCACGTTTAGCCATTTATTTCTCCTCCTTTGTCTTACCAAGTAAGTTTTTTATTTTACTTACAGTTGTATCACCAATTTCATAAATACCAACTGAGATACTTAATAATATAAATACATTGATCACACCTGATACAATACCTGCAAAGTCGTACTGTCCTACGTAAATGATACGTAGTATTCCAATGATGATAGAAAATGCTAGCGCAAGCCATTTAGTATCTAATTTCTCTGGTAAATATTTTTTAAATACTTGTGTAAGTAGAGTAATCACAGCACTACAGCCAGCAATTGTACCTAAAATCTCAATGCTAACGAATTCATTCATAATTTTTACCTCCTATTTTTATATTTTCATAAAATTAAAACTGTCTTCTATTTAGTGGATCATGTGCACGTTCACTAGGCCCAACTATGTCAGCCTCTTTCAAACTAAGTGATAAGTTTAGTCTTCTTAGTGAATATACTTTTGTTTTCTCGTCATACGCTTCAACTGTGTATGTATATTTCTTGTATTGAGGGAATAATTTGAACCCATTTAAGTCAGCCTCTGCATCTTTAGCTACGAACACGATTGAACCTACAGCATATTTAGGTGCTTTTTCAGATTTTATTTTAACCTCTGGTGCCTTCACCTCTATAACTTCTTCTGGTTTTAATTTTTCTACCTCTTTTTCAGATAATATATCTTGTTCTTCCACTATAACTGGTTCTTTCTCAATTATTTCTTCTGATTTTTTCTTACTAGCCATTTTACTTACTCCTTTCTATTTGATTTTTTCTTGCATCTCTGCAAGATTTGCATCTTTTTGGCGGAAAAAAGCCTTTTTCTTCATAAAATTTTTGTTCTTTTTCTGTAAAGTCAAACACCTCTCCACAATCTTGACATTTTATTTTTTTATCCATTTTATTTTACCCCTTTTATTTTAATTTATTTTTTATTTTTTATTTTTTAGTAGAAAAGTTAAAGTTAAACTCTGGTTCAGCTTTTTTCTTTTTAGAGTCGCCTAGTAGCACGTCTGGGTGGTCTTTTAGAAGTGTTTGTACTCTAGCATTTGTAGCCTCTAAGAATATTTGATTTCTCTTGTCAACATAATCTTCAATCTCTTCATCAGAAGATACGTCTTCTGCTCTTAGAAGTGATAGTAGACGTGGGTCGTAGCCCTTTTCGTTTACAAGAGCTGTTATCTTGTCTCTTCTTCTGATTGTAGATAGCTCTTTTTCATACTCTGCTATTTTTAAGTCTTGTTGGTCTAGTTGTTTTTTGTATCTTTCTTCTACTGTCATTTTAGCCATCTCTTCGGCTTCTTTCTTTTTTTGTTCAATCTCTTCTAATATATTTTCACGCATTTTTTCTTTCTCTGCGCTGATGCTTGCTTGAAGTGTGGCTTCTCTTTTTTGATGCTCTTGTTCTTTAGCTTTTATAGCTTTTGTTATCGCTTTTTCTAATTTTTTGTCAAACTCAGCTTGTAGTTTAGGGTCTTGTAATAACACGTCTAAGTTTTGTGTCTCTGACACAGTTGGTTTTTCTAGCGATGTAGTAGTTGTAGCTGTAGCACCTCCTTGTGCTGATGCTGCTGACGCTGTAGCGTCTTGTGCTTGTTGGTTAATCATTGTTTCGTCCATTTTAAATCCTCCTATTTGGTTATTATATATTTTATATATGTTATCACTTAAGCTAAGTAACAGGCGATTGTGACGGCTGCTTAACTCAAGTGTTATAACTGATTAAGTATTTTATTATTTTATTATTTTATTTATTAGGTCTACCCTCTCTAGTCTGAGTCTTTTTTATGTTTTTAGTTCTATCTGGTATTGTAGCGGGCTTATTCTGTGTCTTCGCTTCAATCTGATTGTTGGTTTGAGACGCTGTAGTAGAGGTCGTAGATGTTTTCTTCTCCGCTGCCGCAGCAGTAGTAGTTGTTACATCATTAGGTGATACGTAGGCTGTATCTGGTGCAACAGTATCATAAGGTACTTCTTCTTCTTTGTTCTTCTTCTCTGTAGCGTAATCATAGCCAAGGTTAGATAACAGCGTTTTTTGTGATAGTATACCGTTTAGAGCTAGTTGCTGATTTATGTTTTCATCTGTCATACTAGGTAGGTTTGTACCTATTTCAATGTCTATGTCATCTATATTATAGTACGTGGTTGAAAGTAAGTTAATACGTTGGAAAAAGTTCGCCCATCTATGTTTTATTAGAGTTGTAACGCCCTGTTTTACATCGTCTAGCATTAAGGCCATAGTGTAGAATTTACGGTCTATAGCGCTTGCATTCATATCACCTGAGTTGAAGGCTGCGTCGCTGGTATTAGGTATACCAGAGATCTGAAATATAGAGTCTACATAATATTTAAGGTATTTGGTCGCGTCCTCTGCATGTACCTCTTTCAATAGCCATTTAACGTCTCCCCCCTCTTGTACGAAGAAGGTCTTTGAATTCAATAAGTGCTCGTCTTCTAGCTCACGCGCTGGATTTATTATCTTCTCTGGATTATTAGCGGAAATAGGTTTTTCTGGATCAAAGTCTGGATTAGGTATTGTTAGTGGGTTCTCAGGTCTATAGCCAGATATTTGTAACTTCGCGTCTGCATCATTGTAGTGATATAAATTATTTAAGTTGTTCATTATCTCTTCATAATTTGACACTAAATTTATTATTGGATCTATAATGCTTATCTGTGGGTCTGGCTCATATACTGCAAACGTAGGTATGTTATGCGTAGCTGGTTTTTCGTCTTTCAATGTGATGACCGTTTTGTATTGAGATGTAGCGTCTTCACTTGTAGTTTTATCATAAATAGATGTGCCGTAGAAGTTAGTATATGGGTTACATTCAATACAATAATATAAGGTGTGTTCCTGGTTGTCTTCACTATTACGTGCGTCTAGTGTATACACTGTAATAAGGGCTACTGCATTCTGTTGCTGTGCATCACTAAGGTCTGTTGAGAATAGTGCTACCGTATTTAGTGCAGATAAAGGATAATATGTGTAATTCGGGTCGTTCATAGTGTCACCAGTTTCATCAGTAAACGCCGTACTCACTAAATCTAGCTGTCTCTCGTATGCTGCTCCAAATAAAACTGCGTCATGAAATAATGCTTTTAGTACTGTTTTGTCATCATTTTTACTTGAAAGCGTAGTTATTATGAACTTCAATTGAGCTGCGGTATCTGGATCGAGAGGTTGTGTATGAGAAGGATGTAGAAGGCGATATGCTGGTTCTTCTGATTGGTCAACTATCTCAGCTGTATAAGTTATATCTCCAGATAAATAGCCTGCGGCTAAGTCTGTTATGAATTTTTCAAAAAATATTTGTACGTCCCCTTCAGAACCTGAGGCGGTAGACGTTATACCACGAAGATACCTTTCTTGAATAGATTGTCTTTTTTGTAAAACTGCATCTACTTCTGAAAATAAATCTTGTATTTTGCCGTTTGTATACTCATCTTTGATATTTTTAGTAAGTTTTATCATAAAATATACTACCTCCTGTTCATTTGATATTATAATATTTTTATTTTTTTATTGCAAGTGGAGTACAACTTCGTTGTCTTTTTTGGATTTAGGTTTACATAATATATTCGTTTGGATATATGTTTTGTGAGTTGCCACTGTATTTCCGTGCCTGCAAAGATATACTAGGTCTGGGTTTGAGGGTTTACTAGATGTAGTATGGTTGATATATGATACACACTTGACAAGTTACTTATATTATGTTATAATATAAGCAAAGCGACAAGGACAAAGCATATTGATATTCTGGTATTATAGTATAACTACGACTATAAAACTATATTATTAGCGTATTATGTAGTAATGCTATATGCCATATATCGCTATATGAGTCCAAACGCAAATCAAATATATTGGAGGTGTAAAAAATGAATGAAATTATTAGACTAAAAGGTTATTCAAAAACAGATCATT
>ULMK01046426.1_pt1 | contig 15775 bp, 29 predicted proteins | sample 1951621 | NCBI WGS metagenome assembly ULMK01 (sample SAMEA4835547, study PRJEB28245) | human gut metagenome | biome: gut microbiome; material: fecal sample | place: Denmark | collected 2008
AATCCGCTTTTGGGCAAAAAGTTGGTTTTAGAAAACAAACGCCGTCAAACCGGCTCCGGCAGTTCCGGCGATATGAATGCAATATCTTTTCGGGCATCTGACGGGCAGTATGCGGCAATAACCGGCGGAATAAACGGGAATGTACCGTATCTGGGCTTTACATTAGGAAGTTCAGCGCCTCTTATGCTGTATTCCAACGCGGTTAACCTATTCCAGCCGACAAGCATAACATTAAGCAGCGGGGGGCGCTTTTTGACAGGAAGCTTATCGTCTATTACGCCTAAAGCATATTTGGAGATAGGCTCCGAAAGCATCGGACAAACGACGACATGGGGGTTGACCAGCGGGTCAGGCGTGCAGACTTTTGACACCGGTATCCGATTTGTGCGTTCGACGGCGATGACTGGCTGGGCGGAGCTTTACCAGAAAGGGGCTCCAAATTATTTTCCGGGAGGACAATCGGCGTTTTCTTTTGATATTGCCGACAGTGACAGCTCATACAAAATCGCATACACAAAATGGGTAAAGCGCCAGATTGACCGTAAGCTGGAATACAGCAAAGCGCAGAAAATCACATCTGGTTTTGTTACGGCTGCTCCGGGATGGGTTTTTGTAACCGGAAATACAGTAGGCGGAAGTATCAATCTTTATATCAATAATGTTTTAATTGCCACAGCCAATGGTAACGGCTACAATAAAGACAATTCGACGATGTTGGCACAAATTAAGGTTACAACCGGAGATTCAATCATATTTACAAACAATCCGAATGTCTTATATGTTCCGTTTGAGGCGGGAACATCCGCTTACAATGATGATGAATACAATACGGAAATAGAGACAATAGTTAATGAAATTAACGGGGAGGTTGTATGATGGGAACGTTGGTTGAAAAATTGGATTATCTGGAGCAAACAAAAAAAGATATCCAACAGGCTATAATTGCCAAAGGAGTGGAAGTTGGCAATGATGTCACTTTCCGGGATTATGCAGCCAAAGTTGCCGCAATTTCCGGCGGAGGCGGCGGCGAAACGGTTTTTGCGGTAAATAATACGGGCGCGGCGGTAACAAAGGGGACGAAAGCGCTGCTAAACAGCCACCAGCGGGAAACGACGGCAACGGCAGAAAAGCTGATTAACACAAACACGGAAAGCAGAATGTATTTTCCTTTTTGCAAGGGAAATGACGTTTATGCAATTTTCGGAAGCGGCCTGTACAGCCTGACCTACACACCGGAATCCGGCAGCTGGACGGCGACAAAGCTTAACCTCGCCACCGTTGGCGGAAAGTTTATCGATTTTATTGACGGTAACATCTGCTCTGCTGTACAGGAAAGGCTTATACGTTACACGGTAAATACGCAGTCGATTTATCCGCACGGCATTATCAATCCGGCGGCATATTATATCGGGCAGTACAACGGGGAAGGGCGGTGTCTGGCCTGTATCGACAGCCGCTTGGTTTTGACGACATACGATTTTGCCACGGATACCATCGGGACGGAAGTGCTGTGTGATATCCGGGCGGGTTGGACAAGCAACTCCAGTGCGGAGCACGGGCGTGTCATTCGTCTGGGTAACAAAGTGCTGGTCTGGTTCACTGACACGGTTTACATTCTTGATTTGACGACAAATTCGGTTATCGGAACGACGGCGAATATTGAAGACGTCGCGTATGCGACAGGGTGTGAACCCGGAGATTATGTTTTTGTGCATATTGAACAGTTGAATTTAAATACCGGCGCAACGATGACGGTTTATAAAATTGATGAGAATTATCAGTTGGTTGCCGATACGCCGAGGATTTTGCTGCCGTGGACTTCGGTCAAGGTGCGGATGTTTTACAATGCGTCGACAGGCGTCTTGAACATAGGAACGGCGGAGATGTGGGCGGCGTACCAGTTTAATCAGGAGAGCAAAACCTTTGCCAGTATTGCCGCGGACGTATTGCCACCCTCAGACAAAGCGGACGGATACTTTATGACGTTTGACATCACCGCAGACCGGACAAAGGCGGCGATGTGCTATTACACGAGCAGGAATTATCTGAACGCATACAACCTTTCAAACGCTTCCGATGCGGTTTATGCCGACCCGGTGGATTTGTTCCATTTTTACCCGGATAATTCGGTAACCGGGTTTGCCACCGGGGCAACGGACGAAACGGGAAAATATGAGTTTAAGACAGTAACGGGAGCATAACAATGAGCGATACGGAAATAAAGCAAAAAGTTATCGAAAAATTGACCAGAAGGCAGCTGTTTATCATCTGCCTTTTTTTAATCCTCTGCGGCTGTGTGGTCGGCGTAGCGGCGGCAATTTATGCGCCCGGAGCATTGGCGGCAATTTGGGGGGCATTATGATGAGCTGGGAAGGAATGTGCGCCATTGCGGCGATTGCCGGGGTGGCGATGAATTTTATCCGTTTCGGCAAATGGCAAGGGGCGATTGAGGCGAAAGTTGATGTATTGGAGCGGGAATCTGCGGCGGCAATAAACAGGTTTGACGTGGTGGGCAAAAGGCTGGAGGAAAACAGCAAGCTTCTGGCCGAGCTTAATGCCAAGCTGGGGATTTTGCTTGATGAACATTATCAGAGGGGGAATCATGGCTGAAGACTGGGAAATGCGGCGGCTGGAGTTTCACGAAGGCTGTAGGCTCATGCCGTATCGTTGTACGGCAGGGAAATTAACCATCGGTATCGGGCGGTGTATTGATACAAACCCGTTCACCAAAGAAGAGCTGCAAGCCGTGGGCGACTGGAAACACGGAATTACCCGCAATGCGGCGTTGATGCTTTTGCGGAATGATATTGACCGCTGCAAAAATGAGCTGTCGGGGTTGGATTTTTATGCCAAGCTTGATTTGGAGCGAAAATACGCTTTGCTTGATATGTGTTTTCAGTTAGGTTTTAAGGGGCTGTGCGGGTTCAAGAAAATGCTCGAGGCGATGCGTTGGGGCAAGTGGGTAAAAGCGGCGGAAGAGTGCCTGAACTCGGACTATGCGCGGCAGACACCGGCACGGGCGAAACGGATTGCAAGGCTGATTAAAGAGGGGATTTGGCTGAGGGAATAGGGTGATTTCCTCAGCTGCTTTTTTCTTTCTTAAGTATTTGTTTTGTATTGGTTATGGGGTGATTTCGTGAGGAGTGAATGACTAAATTTTTAACATACGCTCTGGCGGGGCTGCTGCTGGCGCTGTATGTCTCGGTGAGCCTGTATATCGAGCGGGGCAGGGAGATTGCGGCATTGCAGGGCGAAAAGAGTGCCCTGTCTGGGAAAACATCATTTTTGGAGGCGGAAATTGCGAAACGAGATGAAAGGGCGTTGGACGCCGATAAGCGATTGTGCGAGATTGAGAAAGCAGCAGCGGCGGAGAAGGTGCGCGCCGCACAGGCTAAAGAGGGCGGTTTTGATTGGGACAGCCCTCTGCCTGCTGATGCTGTTACTTTGCGGCTGCGCCAGGACTGAATATGTTTACGTCGAAGCGTCGCGCGAGCCGATAACGTGCCACCGGCACATGAAGACGTTTTTGGATATGGCAAAATGTCTGGAAATATACAAGGCGAAGTATTAGCTTGTAAAAAATTACGGACAAAGTGATTAGCTTGTAATTTGTTGTTGGCGAAATTTCAGGAGAGGATATGAAAAGCTTTTGGAAAGGTTTTATGAGGGGATTTTTCGTATTGTTTTATTATTTTCCGTTTGGGAACTGGGGAAAAAGGGCTTGACTTGTTCGGAAATTCCGAATAACTTAAATATAACATGATTTTTCATGTTTTCGAGGCCTTTCTCTGCATCTATCCAGCAGGTAAAAGAAAGCGGAATCGTATTCGCATGAAGCTGACCTCACAGCGCGAATAAGCCTCTAATGTTAGATTTTAGAGTGGGCTCGCGGGCGCCCATATGTCCTAGGCAAGCGCCCGGTGGAGCTTCTGCAAGTGCAACCAATAGCAGGCACGGCTCCGTATGGTGTACGGCATCTCAACAGGAGTGAGGGTTGTATTTTCTATTCTTGCAAGGTAGAAAGGGGGCTATAAGCCCCCATATTTATTGAGCGTGTACCATGATGTACAATGCTTTCCGGGTGTCGTCGGATAATCAGAAGTATCTGCTCCGCGGATTGAAAACCGGCGACTCTCCGCTTTGAGGTGTCAAGGAATACTTGATTACTACTTGAGTTGATGACAAATTGTCATCGACTGGAGTAACCATTTTACCATGCTGTGGAAATGGTCGGTGGCTGTTTCCGTTTTGGAAATAACCACTCGGCTATTTGTAGATGAACAAATAGCGATGACACACGCAACCGTCTGAAAAGGCGGTTTATTTTTATGAATTTTGCATATTTTCTTTTTGGTGAGTGTAGATGAAGGAAATTTATATCGTTCATGCCGACGCATATATTGGGTGCGTTAAGCCGGGGAAATGCCCGATGGTGAGCTATGCGCCGAGAGAGAAGTTTATTGATTTCGTGAAAGGGCTGCGGGAGGATTATCCCGATTTCAAGCTGCGGTGCGTGGTTAATGAGGGGATAAAAGAGTTGGTGCTGCGAAAAGTGCGAAATGACAGGGCGCAGATTTTATTGGTTAAAGGGAATCGGGGGAGATGACTGTGCTAATTTTGTGCTAAAATTTCGTAACGAATCGGCAAATAATGGTACAAAACGAAAAGAAGCGAGGGCTTGTGAGTCCTGACGAAAAACAAAGCAAATCAAGAAAAACCAAGCCCTCGGAGATGGTGCCGTTTAGTGGACTTGAACCACCGACCCACGCATTACGAATGCGTTTAGCATACAATCAAAATCAGATATTTAGTTTATTGTTTTGGAAATTTGTGTTAATTTTGTGCTGAATGCCCGTTCGTAGATTTGCGTTAATCGTTATCTACGGTATGGACGTATCGTTCGGTGGTTTTCTGGTTTTTATGGTCTAGGGATTCTTGTACGAGTTTCAAGTCTTTTGTATATGCGTAGAGCCAGGTGCCGTGGGTATGGCGGAGCGTGTGAAAGCTTTTGTAGGGGACGCCGGCACGTTCAACGGCGCGTTTCCAAGCTTTCTTTACCGATTTTATTCTTTCGCCGTTATAGGTAAAAATATAGGCGTTGACTTTGGGAAGAGCGTTTAACACTTCCAGCATACTTGGCGTGATTTTTTTTGCTACCGGGCGTCCGTGTTCGTATGAACTGTCCTTAACCCGGTAGAATATCATTCCATCCCGGACATCTTCCCATTTGAGGTTTAACAGCGTGGACATTCTGAAACCGGTATGCAGCGCCATCAGCATAATCGGTTTGAAATGGGGTGCCGCGTGTTCGTAAATCCTGTCAAATTCTTCTTTGTTGTAGTATTTTACGAACTCTACGGGTTCTTTTTTGATAAAATCCCGGACATAAATGTCGGGCGTTGCGACGCGATACTTTTTGCACAGGTTGAGGATTGCCGAGATGACGGCGAGGTAGCGGTTAATGGTTCCGGTTTTGCAGCCCTCCTGTTTTTTCAGGCTGACGAAGCCGGCGATGTCGTCTATGGTCAGTTCCGATACGCGCAGATCCTTGTCAAAATATTTGTTAAGGTTTTCCAGTTTATTGAATGTGTCGTCTGGTTTTGAGTGGTATTGTCCTTTTTCTTCCCAGTAGAGGCCGAAAGCCTGATTTAAGGTAAACTCTTTTAATTTATTCGGGTTTGTCCTGTATTCCGCCTGTTCAACGGCTTGGGCGAAACGTTTGTTTGCATATTGCTCCGCCCGGCATTTGTCCGTTGTATGCGTACTTTCGCGAATGAATATTCTTTTTCCGTTGACGACGGTTGAGATTTTGAGATGGTAGACGTTACCCCGGAGAATAAGCTTGAGGGGTGATTTATTATATTTTTTAGGCATTGTTCAAGGCTCCAGTCGGGAATCAGATAAGAAGAACCGACCGGAACGCATTTAAGCTGCCCGCTTTCCAACAGGTGATTTAGCCGGACTCTTCCTATTCCCATTTTTCTCAATTTTTTTAATGCTTTGTTTTTCGTCATCAATTCCATAATTTAAAACCTTTAAAGTCAAGTTTAAAAGGCGGGCGCAGCAGTTTTAATTTAACCTGTTAATCCAAAATCTGCGCCCGGAGTTGTGCGGTACCGCCATTCGTCCCTAACTTTACGCTGCCTGAAACTTGAACCCTTACGGGCTGGTCGGTTTTAGCATCCGCACAGTGCTTGAAAGGAGGGCAGCGTGATAGAAACGAGTTCGATATTTTTCACACCACACGCCCCGAACTCCGCTCTATCTGCGTCTTAATAAGCCGTGTGGGGAAAGGGCTAGGCGCCTTCAGCGAATTCCTTGCTATTAACGGCCTCTTGCCATGTGGGGTATTCGGCGATTTTTTTATGAAATAGAAAATCTTGGTTCTTTTCTTCCAAATCATAAACTTGAACATACCCATCAGGATAAATAACAGACATATATTTTAGATGAAAGATTTGAGTAATTACAAAGAATTCTCCATTTTGCTGTTTATAAATCTGGCCAACTTTAATCATCTTCCTTATCCTCGTAAAAAGTTACTTCATCTCTGCGGACGGGGCGGCAGTTTTGATGGCAAATGCCATTATCTTTACAATAAATAAATTTTTCATTGTTTGGACAACCGTCTATAAGCCTTGTTAAATAACCTAAGCGTATGACATAATTAGGGTTATCATCCCAAAACCAGCATAGGCACTTGTTCTTGATGATGTAGTCCCAGTCAATAGGCTTTCGGTAAAGTTCCCACCGTGGATTATAAAACCATCCGTAAATATCATTAAGAAGATACTTCAGTGGCTTATTGTCTTCACCATAGATTGTTCCATTTTTAAAATAGATATATAAATTGTCTTCCCATTCGGTTAATCTAATCTTTGCCCCTTTTCTGAACTCGGGCAGCAGTTCTTCTAAATATGACATTAGCGTTGCTCCTCTTCAGCTCTAACTTTTTGCCAAAAACATTCTTCAACTTCGCTTCCTGAACAATCGCCGCTTTCGTTCAACGTCCATAAATCCCACTCTTCAAACTCGTTAATTGTGGTAGAGTTATAAAACCTATTTTGCAGACTATCGGCAAATTTTCTGTGCATTTCATCGGCTTTATCTTGGTAGTATTGAGCCTTACGTAATAATGCTTGTTCGTGCTTTGTTAATCCATATTTTTTAGCCATTATTTACCCACCTTTCGTTTTGATTTTTTCCAGTCATCAACGGGGTCGATGTCAAATATAAGCATTTTATAAATTTCCCCGTCTTTTATGTTAAAATTATGCGCAAGTCGAGTTGGATTTTTTGAATACCAAAACCATAGTCCGTTTGCGTCCATAGCCACCCAGCCCGGGCGCATTTTAGGCGCTACACCCGCCATAAATTCTTCAATCGTCATTTCTCAATCTCCTTTAATGCTTTTTTACCTATCTCTCGTACATCGAGAACAATGTAATAATATTTATCTACTTGTTCAGCCACGCTATTATAGTTTACCATTTTCTCCAAAGCCTTAACGGCAATCTCCAGCTTTTTCTCAAGCTCAATCTCTCGGGCGGTTTTACTCATTTCACACGCTCCCCTAACTCGATATCAAAGACAAATCCGTTAATATGTAAATCGGTATTTTTACCATCAACTAGCTGAACATCTTTAATTTCAAAAGTCATGCGTTCTGGATTTTTCCGATAAGCTTTTTGGAATTGAACAAAATATTTATATTCTTTTAGTTCATCCCAACATCCGGTTTCGATAAGTGCGAAATTATTGTAAATATAACCTATTCTTTTATACCAAAACGTCGTTGCTATCCGGTATTCGTGCGTTTTGCGGCCTGATTTAATTTCTTCAAACCAATGATCAGTTAAGACAAGTTTAAGCGTTTTTGTCATTTCAGCACCTCGTTTATTCTAATCATAATATCCCAAACGTCTAATGGCGTTGAATACTCGCTATTCCAATCATTTTCTTCACATATGTTTGATAAAACTTCTTGACAGCCTTTAAGCAGAGCGCGGAGCTTGGCAATTTCCTTTTCTCGCTCAAGATATTGCCTAAATAAAGATTTAAACATTGTTACATTCCCCTCAAGTGCTTTTGTTTTTTCCCAGCATTTATCGGAAACGTATTTTACGCCGTTAGCGGTTTTTCTTAAAGATTTAAACTCTTCATAATCTGGAACAGGCGCGAGAACTTCTATGCCGCATTTGTCGCCAGTTTGGATAAAATAACCGTTAAAATAATCGGGATAAATTTCATCGGCAAACTTTACATAATACCAGCCTTGTTCAAGTTTTCCCGCGTTCCAGTCTTCGGTTAATTCTTCAGATGTTTTCATCGTTTTTCCTCAAAAAATTTTAAAACCTTTAATGCGACATCGTGCGCTGTGATAACTTGAAAATTTGTAACCCCGACGAAAAAATCGCAGTCTTTATTCTTTTCGCGTTCTCTGATAGGCCGATGGTTAGAAAATCTTACTTTGCAGCTTTTTCCGTCCTTAATCAATGTAATGTATTTGCTGACCGTTCTTCTTGCCTCGTAAAGCCTGATTTTATAGCCTTTACTCATAAAATACCGGCAGAAAAGAATCCATTTTTGCACTGGTTTGTCAGTATTTTCGCGACTTTTCAAAAAATCTTCGGTAATATATTGATTATATGCTTTTGTCATTTATCCCTTAAGTCCCTTTAACTTTTTGTCTTATTCCTTAAAATGGGATGTCGTCATCGGGTACGGCCATTTCCTGCGCCGGATATTCCGATTTGGCCGGGCGGTTGGCCATTGCCGCTTTCAGAACCTCGCCGTAGGCGTCGGTGCACAGGCGGGCGAGCTTCAGCAGGTCGTCGGGCATCAGGTTAATCTGTTTGCGGGTATATTTGTCCTCGCCGTTTTTCTTATAGGAACGCTGCACGCAGACGGAAAACAGCGGAACTTCCCGCCCGTCTTCGCGGGTGTAGGTCTTCATAAAGCACGAGGCGGACAGCGCTCTGTCGCGCAGGGTGAAAATCGGTTTATTGTCGTTCATAGCTCTTCAAATCCTTTCATTGCCAAATATTGCACCGGGGGTTCCGGCATTATAAATTCGCCGGACGTTTTTTCCGACCAGAACACCTCCAGACGGATACACATCTCGGAAAAGGCGTCTTTGCTTAAATTGGTGGTTGTCTTTAAGCCCAGAACCTTTTTGTGAATGCTGTGTATCAGTTCGCCGGTGTAGGGGAGGGCGTATTCGCCGTAAGTCAGTCCGGCGTCATTCAGAAACTTCGCCACGGCAGAACAAAAAAGCCAGTACCAGGCATTTTGCGCGGTGCTGCGCGTTTCCTTAAACTCGGAGATATCCACCTTGAGCTTTTTGCCGGCGGAAAGCAGCGCGTTTGCCTTTTCCATTAAGGCATACATGGCGGTTGTAATGTCCTGCTTGGTGGCGATAATCATTATTTTACGCTCAAATTGTAATTGGTTACGAGTTCGGCGCCGGGAATTTCTTCGCCGTTTTTCAGCGCGTCCTTAAGCTTCATCTTGTCCAGCTGTGAGGTCTGTTTGGTGATGAAAAACCGCGGGTCGTTGAAGTCCGGGTCAATGATTTTGACCTGTACCGATTTGCGGGTGCCGACCGTCCAGCTGCCTGCGATTGATTTGTCCTTGCCGGATTTCCGGTGTATCAGCAGAATAAAGTCCTCAAGGCTGGCGAGCTTTTTCTTTTCCGCCTTGACTTTATCGGCTATCCGCGAGGCTTCGCCGTCAAGCCCGGCAATATAGGCGAGTTTGTCGGCGCGGAGATTGCAAAGGCTCTCCAGCCCTTCGTTGATAATCTGTTCTTTCAGGGCGAGAAGTTCGGCTTCCTTTTCCTCGTCAACCTCGCCGGTTTCCAAATCATAGCACTCGTCAAGCAGGCGTTCGGCTTCCATAATGTTTTCATAAATTCTGGGCATTATTCTTTCTCCAGTGGTTGTTGCATTAAAAATTGAAAACGGTTGTTATGAAGTTTTGTCAGCTCTTCGGCTTTTTCGGGGCCGGCAAGCAGGCAAAGCTCTTTAAAGGTCTTTTTGTAACTATCGCCGTTCATGCCCTCAAGGGTGGCAGTTTCAAGATACTCCCTGAATGCGGCGATGCGCTCTTCCAAGGTCTTTTTTTGGGGGGCAGGGGGCGGCGTTTGTTGTTGGGGAACGGGCGTTTTTTCCTGCGGCACCGGGTTGGGCTTTTTAGAGGCCGGATAAACGGTTTCGCCTTTATTGTTCACTATTGTCAGGCTGCTGATTTTGTCGCCCTGATAGGCAATTTGGGCAACTTTGAATTTCATAAACCTGTCTTTGAGTGCGTATCCGCCTTTGGCGTCCTTGGTGGTTTCAACGTTTGCCCAGATAAACGGGGAGGAATAAAGCTCTTTGCCGATGCCCCATTTGAAACCGGCGCGTTTGAATGCGTCGCTGGCCTCGCCCTTTTCGGCCTCGGTAGCGGATTCGACGCCGCAATCCCAACGCCAGAGAAAAGAACCGTCTTCCTGTTTTATGCCGATGCCGCAGAACAGGTTGCCTTTGATTTCCTTAAAATCGTTGACCCAACCGGCGGCGCCGAACGTCTCGTCCAAAATCTGCGCGTCTACGCGGGCGGTTTTGTACAAGAGGAGCAGACAGCCTTTTTCGGTTATCTGTTTGACCTTGACCGATATTTCGTCGGGCTTGAGTTTTCTGATTTCCGTCATTTGATTGCCTCGTTTAGCTGTTGTTCCTTCATTTTGTAAAAGTCTTCTCTGGTTAATCCCTGCTCAATCAGGTATTGTTTGAAATCCTTGTTCCTCATCTCCTCCAGATAGCTTCTGCGTGCAGAAGAAATAACAATCCGTTCCTTGCGTTCGTGTACCCTCTGGTGGCATTTGGAACACAACGGCAGCAGGTTGTTGACATCCCAACGCAGGAGCTTGTTTGCCCGCGGGATAATGTGGTGGACGTGCTCGGCGGGTAAACCGCAACAGGCGCAGCGCTTGTTATGTCCCAATTGGGGATACAGGCGGTCAAGTTTGTCTTCGTATTTTTTTGTTTTGAAGAAAAAATCCAACATTGTGTTATCCGAAAATTAAGGTTAAAACTAAAACTACTGCCAGAGAAATGCAGGTTGTTTCCAACCCGGCGTTTTTGTTTTCCAGCCGTAGGTTTTCGTCCCGCAGGGCTTTGATTTCGGCAAGTTGGTTGTTGCAGAGGTTGTTCCAGCCGTTTTGGAAAATATCAATGTGTTTCATCTGTTTTTCTCCGATGCTTTGCGCAGTTCCTGTTCAAGTTCAAACTTCCTGCGGCAGTCTTCTTTGTATTGTGGCGTAAGGTAATAGCCGTCGTTGCTCATTTCACAGAACTTCATCCGGTTTTTCAGCCGTTCTAAATCCTGTTTGATTTCAGTCGTTGGTCTCATTTTCTTTCTTTCGAGTAGGTGGGAGGGCTATAGGAGGAACCCTCCCGGTGTTTTTGAGGTTTCTTCCGATGGGCGGTTTTTGCGAAACATACAGAAAGGCTGTTTACCCACCGGAAGAAATGGGTTGACAATGTTTCCAAGCGCCGGTACCCTTTTATTGCGAAACAATAAAAGAAAGGGATTGGTATGTGGGAATACATTGATATTCCAACCATTGTTACTGGGATTGTGGTTGTCTTGTTTCAGGAAATTTGGAACGATATTAAATATATTTTTCGTTTGCTTTCCAATCGGATTTTCAAAAAAATCATGTATATGCGCGTTTGCAAACATCGTTTTTGCTTTAGAAAATGCGTATGGCAGACAAATGCCCGCGTTCCAGTCTGTCCCAAACATGGCAAGTGTGAATAAAACGGTTATTTGTGATTGTACCATGTTATTTCTCCCAGAAGGATATATGCGCTTAATATATTTCCCAACACAGGATGCTTTGGCATTATCAAAATGTTAACAAACGTTAGAGCTATGACTGTAGTCAGGATTATGTATATAGCACGGATAATTTTTCTCATTATTGCCTCTGTTCTTTTGTTATAATAATACGTATACGTTATTCGTATATAAATGTCAAGATAAAATATACAATTTTCGTATAATTGTTTACAAATAAAAAAAAGCCCCGGTTTTCGGGGCTGGAAAAAGAAATAATTTTTTTATACTAATATCTTGGGGTTTGATGTTGTGCAGCAAAATAATGATTTGCAGTTTCGCTCCACCGATTTATGATACGAATAACTGACTTATCAATTTGCTTTTGATTTAGATTTGTTTGCGGCTCTTGATTTGGAGGACAAACAGGAAATTTCATCTGCTGAACTTGGGGTGTTTCTTGTTTCTGTTCCATCTTTCTGTGTCCTTTCATCCTGTTGTAATTTATGCAAATCTTCTGTTACATCATGAATAATTAGAGTGTTTGAATTAAAATTTTCAATAACAGAGGAGAAGAGCTCGTATATCTTATAGTCATTATCATTCATTTTGTCAACCTTGTTAAATAGTTTTTGGGCTTGCATGAAATCTATAACAAAACTATGAGAAGGATAGTTTCCAACAAGCATATCTAAAGTTCCTTCTTTAGCATTTGGAGTTTTACATAAAAGTCCCAAAAGGTTTCCGTAAATTTTTGCAATATTCATAGCTCGGTTTTTTTCACCAAGCTCCAAGGGGTCTATTTTTGAAGCAATAGAAGAGTAGATACCTATAGCCATATCTTTAGCAATTTTAGATGCTGTTTCGGTTGAAATAGACCCGCCACCTTTAGCTAAAAATTCAACAAACATACTATGAAAACAGCTACAAGCCGAACTGTTTATAATACTTATAGCTTGAAAGACATCTAAGCCGGAATTCAGTCTAAATAAATCATCTTTTCTTTGCATTTGTACATCTAAAGGTCCTAATTCTCCGTATTCGTGAAATCTTAATGTATCTGCGCCCAGAGCGATAAGCGTTCCTGCGCTTTTGCAAGCTCCGGGAATAATCAAATTTATTTTCTTATAGTACATTCTTAAGGTGGATACAATCCTGTATGCCCAATCAGGGTCTCCTCCGTTTGTTACTAAAAACAAATCCGCTTCATCTTTTCTATTCGGGTGTTTGCGTACTAAGTTACGTAAACCTTGAAGATTTTTATCTATACTTCCAAAATATATATAAATATCTGCAGAGTTATTAGCAATAATGTTCTGTAATTCATCTAGTAGTGATGTAGTCATTGGGTTGGTTTCCTTTTCAGTCTTCTTATTCATTACTTATTCTCTAATTATTAACGATGTATGTTCTAATTACTATTTGAATACTCATATTATGTTTCAACTCGCCTTTTTTCTTTCAAATTTAGCGAAAATAATAGATTTTATACTTTGTTGATTATCAATATTATTAAATTTAATAGCACTGTAACAAGCATCTGCCATCTTTTCGGCTATTTGCTCGGCCGTGCCTGAAATATTACACTCTTTTTTGCAATCTAAAAAAACACAAAACACATTGTAAATAAATTGCTTGAATTCATTTTTAGATAAGGAAATATCTGCAATATTTGGTAAAATTGGCAGATCCTTTTTTATTTCTTCGCCATTATTTAAGGCAACGAGAGTATTCATATCAATATTTAAAAATTGCGCAGCTTTGCTTAAATATTCGTTGGGTATTTTTTTCGTTTTTCCGCTTTTTAATTCGTAAACGCGACTTTTTTGCCAGCCTAAAGCATTTGCAAATTGCGAAGCATTACTCCCTATTTCATCAAGTCTTTTGAAAAGCCACGAACTATTCATATTGTGTCTCCGTTAATATACTAAAATCGTATAATAAAAAAGTTTTTGTGTAAAGATACTAAAAACGTATGAAAATGTCTTGACTTATGTACGAATAGCGTATATTTCATAATCGGAGGTTATATAATGATAAATAGGTTAATAGAAAAATTTGGCGGAATAAATTCCATGGCAAGAGCTTTGAACATTCCACCAACAACTGTGCAATCTTGGAAGAATAAAAATAATATTCCGAATTGGAGATTCCCCAATATTATAATTACGGCCAGAAAAAATAACATAGATATTTCAGAGTTTGATTTTTTGACAGCGAATGACTTTTACGGCATAGAGGAGAAAAGCGAGTGATTTACGAGCGAAAGAGAGACCCGGAAGGGCATTTGAGAATTGTAGAAGGGGTTGATTACGTTTATACTGTTGTTGCGCTTACAGTAGGGCGTTTTAGCAAAACACAGGACGTCGGCGTAAACCTTATAATCAAAATACCCTACACTAAACAACTTATGCACAAGTTTTTAACTCCAAATGAGGCGCGAAGCCTTGCGTTGGCATTGGAGGAATATGCGGACTTAGTGGAGAAACTTAGAAATGAGACGTTTCCCGTTCAATCGCTCTAACAGCGGCCGCCCAATCTATTTTAATAGGGGCGTCGGTTACAGGTTTGTCTGTATGGCATTCTCTGGCTTCTTCTGCCTCTTTATAACCGCAGGCGGCGCAGATTGCCCATTTCGTTTGTTTGTGGGTGTAATGGTTATCTGTTATATAATGCTCATCACAACGGCGAATTTCATATCTGACAGCGTGTTTGCCGCAATGGGGACAAATATCCGCCGGATGTATGCCGTCGCTAAAATGTATGTCCTCAAGCTGTCTAAGTCGCTGGTTAATAGTAAGTATGGACTTAACCCATTGATATGCTTTTTTAACCCAATTGGTGGTTGTTTCAACTTGTTCAATTTCGTTTTTAGTCAAGTTAGGACTCCTTTCGTTTTCTCATTTCTATTCGGGAGTCCTAACGCCTTTTTTAAGGAGAGTCAAATTGCATAAACTTTTAATCCCTTTAAAACTGCCGTTTCTGGCTGTTCGAAAGCTGCTGATACTCGTGTTGAAGTATTGCTACGGCTGCACGGTCATTATCCCGAAAGACAAGGATAAAATGGGATATGAAAGGTATTGGCAGAGATGACTTATCCACAGATTAACGCATATCCGTTGACTTTTGAAACGGGAGGGAATTATGCTGAAAGCCTAAAAACAGTTACTACGGCTTTCACACCCCGTCAGAGTGTCTTTTTTATGCCTATGGCGTGGACGAGAGCCGGAAATACCCAATACCGGCCAGAGCAATTAGTAACTGCTTTTAGTGAGTCCACGCCACTCTCATTTTTAGTGGCGATTCTAAAAAAGGTTACTAAAATGACGATATTAAGCGATACGTATGGCGTATATACGAATTTACGCCAAATTTTTAACAGCTACAATCCTGAAAATTACGATAAAGACACCGAAGAGGTAAACACTGCGATGTGCGGTGCTTTATGCGAATTAGAAACAGCGATGGCGTATCTTCCTATTGAAGATAAAGCCGACCGCAAACTTAAACTAAAACTCTTGAAACAAAGCTTATCCCTCGCAGCAGAGCGGGCAGACGGCACGATTGATTTGGATAACCTGTCGGCTACCGCTCGCGAACAGTTAACCATGGCTTTGCAACTAATTAAGGAGTAAGAACAATGAGTAAGGCGTGCTTTGGAATAAATGATTGGCGAAACGCTGTGTTTAGAAGTGATTTGACTTGTCAGGCAAAATGCGTAGCTTGTGCTTTGGCCAGTTATTATTGCCCAGACGCGCCTTGCTATCCTTCGCAAAGGGCGCTTGCTCAAGATGCATCTGTTACGCAGGCAACCGTTTGTAAAGCATTAAAGGCGCTTAAAGAGCTTGGCTTTATCAAGATGAAAAAGATGAAGGTCAAAGCTTTTTCTTTTGAAATAACCGAATATGAATTTAGCGGCATAAACACTGATATAAACACTGATATAAACACT
>ULMK01030419.1_pt1 | contig 15649 bp, 7 predicted proteins | sample 1951621 | NCBI WGS metagenome assembly ULMK01 (sample SAMEA4835547, study PRJEB28245) | human gut metagenome | biome: gut microbiome; material: fecal sample | place: Denmark | collected 2008
TTTGGTGATGTAATCGTCCGCACCGATGCGCAGTCCCTCGATGTTCTGTTCGATGGCAGTCCGTGCAGTGAGCAGCACCACGGGGATATGGCAGGTGTTGAAGTCACTTTTTATCTGTTTGCACAGTTCCGTTCCCGACATGTTGGGCATCACCACGTCGCTGACTACGATATTGGGCATTTCGCTGCGCACCAGTGCAAGTCCTTCCGCTCCGTCGGCCGCAGTCAGCACTTCGTAGAAGGGCTTGAAGATACCTGCCAGCATGTCGCGGATGGAGTCGTTGTCTTCCACTATCAGGATTTTTGCATCCGGGAGTCGTTTGATGGGAGCACTCTCTTCCAGCTCCGCCTTGAGCAGGGCATCGTTTTCCGGTTTGGGAATTTCTATTTGTTGCACACTGTCTGCATTCTTATTTATTTGCTCTTCGTCAAACTGTGCGTTCCCCAATTGCAGGTTTACGATGAAGCTGCTACCTTTGCCCAGTTCGCTTTCCACACGGATGGTGCCGTGATGGAGCTCCACGATACCCTTCGTCAATGCCAGGCCGATACCCGTACCCGTCTTGCTTGCATCTGTAGAGTCCATTTGGTCTATCTGGTAGAAGCGGTCGAATATCTTGTCCACTTCCCGGGCATCTATGCCGCTGCCGGTATCGGTCACGCGGATGACGGCATTGCTGCCTTCGGTCTTGATGCTGAGGGTGATGCTGTCTTCCGCCTTGGTATGCTTGACGGCGTTGGACAGCAGGTTGTTTATCACTTTCTGCATCTGTTTTTGGTCATACCATACTTCGAGGCTGTCTGTTTCCTTCTCGAAGTAGAGGCTGATTTGTTTGGCGCTGGCATATTCCAGGAAAAGCAGATAGTTTTCGTATAGGAAGTTCACGATGTTGTGCGGACTTACCTTTATCTTCATGTGCCCTTGTTCCTGCTTGCGGAAGTCGAGCAGCTCGGTGATGAGTTCCCGTAGCTGTATGCTGTTCTTGTAGATGCCCAGTACCTTGTTATATATGGCAGGCGTGAAGTTCTGGAGTTGCATCAGCGTTTCCACTTGGGCCACGATGAGTGTCAGCGGGGTGCGGAATTCATGGGAAATGTTGGTGAAGAAACGTAGCTTTGACTGGTTCAGGGCCTCTACGTCACGGATGTGCTTCTGTTCGTACTTCAGTGATTCACGCAACTTGATTCTGGACTTGTAGGTACGCACCAGATACCAGAGCAGGATTCCCGTCACTATCAGGTAGATAAGATAGGCAAGGGGAGTCTTGTAGTAGGGAGGCAACACGTGTATGGTCAGGTGGACTTGCGGACAAAGGCTCTCGTCTTTTCCGTTGGGCTTTATAATCAAGTTATAGGTTCCGGCGTTTAGGTTGGTATAGGTGATGTTGTGCAGTCCACGGGCACTGTTCCAGTCGTTGGAGAAGCCTTCCAGCTTATAGATGATGTCGTCTTTGTTGGCGGCTACATAGTTTGAAGTGGCGAACTCTATGCTGAACATGGACTGGTCAGCGTTGAGCGTAATCTCGGGGGTGCAGTACAAGGCTTGCTGCAGGATACCGGTCTCATCTCCCACTTGTATTTCCGTTCCGTTCACAATGAGGCGGGAGAGGATGATTTTGTAGGGTTTTGGTGTGAAGTTCAACTCCATTTCGTGGAAAGAAATCATTCCCTGCGTGCCTCCCAGGAATATCTCTCCGTCACGGGTCACGCAAAGGGCATTCTCGTTGACGGCAGTCATTGGGAAACCGTTTTCGGCACTGTAGTTCAGGAATGCCTTTTGCCGGTAGTCGAAGATGGAGAAGCCTTCGTTGGTGATGAGCAGCAGTTTGCCGCTGGTAGGGGATTCCTGCGTCTCGTAGATGCAGTCGCTGGAAAGGCCGTTCTTCGCTTGGTCAAAGTTCTCGAAGTCGTTGCTGGCAGGGCGGTATAAGTCCAGTCCGCTGCCCGAAGTGGCGAACCACAGATTGCCTTTGCTGTCTTGGGTAATGTTGTTTACATTGTTGTTGCTGATGCTGTGTGGGTCGGCAGTATCATGGCGGTAGTTGGTCAGTTTGCCGGTATCGAAACGGTAGCTGAACACACCTTCGCCCGTGGCTGCAATCCAGAGCGTACCGTTACTGTCGAAAGTGACATCTGCCACCATCTTGATTTTTTTGCCTTCTTTGCTGTCCTGGAACAGTTGTTGGCATTTCCCGTTGGCAGGGTCGAAGAGGCAGATTCCGTTTTGGGTGGCTATCACCAGGTGGTCTTGGTAAGGCGCGATATCGCGGATGATGTCGGAAGGCAAGGTCTCCGGATTACCTGCTTCCATGCGGTAGTGTGTGAATCGCCCCGAGCGTATGTCCAGTCTGTTCAGTCCGCCCAGATGGGTTCCTATCCAGATGATGTCTTTGGAGGCATCATAATAGAGAGCCTTGATGTTGTTATGGGAAATACTGTTGGGACCGATTTCCGGGCGGAACCATTTGAACTCACGGGTACGGCGGTTGTAATAGTTCAGTCCGCCCCCTTCGGTGCCAATCCACAGATTGCCGTCCTTGTCTTCGATGGTGCGGCCTACAACCGGATTGCTCAGCCCCTTCTTTTCGATGGGCGAATACATATAGCGGCTGTATATCTCGTACTCGGGGTTGAAGTAGTTGACGCCGCCAAAGTAGGTCCCCAGCCACAGCGTTCCTTGGTTGTCCTTTACGATGCACCAGATGGAAGAGTGTGTCAGTCCGTCGCTCTGGGCATCACTGGCAGTGTGGTTCTGGAAGAGTCCCGTACTTTTGTCATACCGGTTCAATCCGTTGAATGTCCCAATCCAGATGTTTCCCAGATTGTCTTCACAGCAGGCTCGCACGAAGTTGGAAGAGATGCTGTAAGGGTTCTTTGCGTCGTATTCAAAGATTTCGATGGTTCCGTCGGTCTTTACATGGTGCAGCCCTTCTTCCCAGCTGCCAATCCATAACTCGCCTTCGCTGTCTTGGTATATGCTGGTGATGTTGCCTTTCAGGATGGGGTGGGTCAGCTCGTTCTTGTCCAGTTGCAGGCGGTATGCTCCGTTGGTGGTCGTTCCAATCCACATTTGTCCATTGTCCAGATGCATACAGCAGATTTCCAGACTTTTTCCGGGAAGCTGGTAATAGAGGTCAAAGTTCCCGGTCTGCTCGTTATAGCGGTAGATTTCATTCTGTTTTCCGATGAAAAGGGCCTCTTTGTAATATATGCTGTGTACATTTCCTTGCAGCAGGGTGGTGAATCTTTGGGTGGCGAGATTGAACTCGGCTACTCCTTCCGTACAGAGCAGGTAGATTTTTCCGTTACGGTTGCCGGCCATGCGCAGCACGGTGTTGCAGAAAAGGCTGTAAGGGTCGTTCTTCTGCAGCTTGTAAGTTTGTATGTCTTCTCCGTCATAACGGTTCAAGCCTTCTCGGGTTCCAATCCATAAGACACCGTTTTCATCGATGTAAAGGCTGTTCACGGAGAATTGTGACAGACCGTCGTCGGTTGTCAGATGGTTGAAGGTGATGTTCTGCGCCTGCAGGGTTGCAGCAATCATGCTTACTGAAACAAGAAGCAGCCGGATGATAAACGTTCGCACTTTTCGGGTAGTTTTTAAGGTTTCAGTTACAAATATAGGTATATTTTGTACAAGACTTCTTATTTATTAGGCAGTTTTTGCGGTTATGTTTGGATAAATGTATAATTTTGGAAGCGCGCCGAACGATACTTGTCTTTTGATAGATGGCAATCGGCGTATCTTTGTAAACAAATTAATTCATTTATTATCATGAAAGACCTTTTATCTATTGTATCTCATTTTCAAATGCAGGGTACGGTTCGTGAAATCAAGCCTTTAGGCTCAGGCCTGATTAACGATACGTACAAAGTGACCACCGTTGAGGCCGATGCGCCGGACTATGTTCTGCAACGTATCAATCATGCCATTTTCCAGAATGTAGAGATGTTACAGTCTAATATCGAGGCTGTGACCGGGCATATCCGTAAGAAGCTGGAAGAGAAAGGAGAGGCCGATGTCGAGCGTAAAGTGCTTCATTTCATCCCCACGGCCGAAGGGAAAACCTATTGGTATGACGGTGAGAACTACTGGCGTATCATGACTTTTATTCCCCGTGCCAAGACTTACGAGACGGTGAACCCCGAATATTCCTATTATGCGGGAACTGCCTTCGGTAATTTCCAGGCTATGCTTGCCGACATTCCAGATACATTGGGCGAGACAATTCCCGATTTCCACAACATGGAGTTCCGCCTGAAGCAACTCCGTGACGCTGTGGCTGCCGATGCTGCGGGACGTGTGCAGGAGGTGCGGTATTTTCTGGATGAGATAGAAAAACGCGCTGATGAAATGTGTAAGGCAGAACGTCTGTACCGTGAAGGCAAACTGCCCAAACGGGTATGCCACTGTGATACGAAAGTGAACAACATGATGTTCGACGAAGACGGTACGGTGCTTTGTGTCATCGACCTGGATACGGTGATGCCCAGCTTCATCTTCTCCGATTATGGCGATTTCCTTCGCTCAGGTGCCAACACGGGGTTGGAAGACGACAAGAATCTGGATAATGTGAACTTCAATATGGAAATATTCCAGGCATTTACCAAGGGTTATCTGGAATCGGGCAAATCCTTCTTGTTGCCGATAGAGATTGAGAATCTGCCTTATGCGGCTGCCTTGTTCCCATACATGCAGTGCGTACGCTTCCTGGCAGATTATATCAACGGTGATACTTATTATAAAATCCAGTATCCGGAGCACAATCTTGTGCGTACCAAGGCTCAGTTCAAACTGTTGCAGAGCGTGGAGGAGCATACACCGGAGATGAAAAAATTCATTGACTCATGTATCTGAAAAAGTTTTTAATGACGATGGCGGCAGCTCTTTGCATGTTGCCGCTGTCTGCAATTAATCCCCAAAATAGTAAAATGAAAGAATTGAATGTAAAGAAAGTAAGTGCGGCCAATATACCGGTAGAGTCGGTTCCGGCTCTTCTGGATGAAGAGAAGGTGGCGTTTCAGCCCGTAAACACAGTGAATTGGGCTGCTTTTCCTTATACTCCCGATGTGGAATTCCGCATAGCGCATACGGAAGATGCCATTCTGCTGCATTTCAAGGTAAGGGAAGCGAGTGTACGCGCAGTTGCAGGCCACGATAACGGTCCGGTTTGGGAAGATGCGTGTGTAGAGTTCTTCTCTGTGCCTGCCGATGACGGAGTGTACTACAATATGGAGTGTAATTGTGCCGGAACTCTGCTTATTGGGGCAGGTGCCGGACGTGGAAACCGCCAGCATGCCCCGCAAGAGGTGCTCGATAAAGTACAGCGTTGGGCTTCTTTGGGACGTGAGGCTTTCGACGAAAGAGTAGGTGAGTGTGCCTGGGAAGTGGCCCTGGTCATCCCTTATTCCGCTTTCTTCCTGCATGACATCACTTCGTTGGATGGAAAGACGCTCCGTGCCAATTTTTATAAATGCGGTGACAAGCTCCAGACTCCCCATTTCCTTTCCTGGAATCCGATAGGTCTGGAGAAGCCGAACTTCCATTGCCCGGAGTTCTTCGGTACCCTGCATTTCGAGTAGTAGTAGAACAAAAAGTTACTCAACTTGCCCTCACCACTATCACCGCTTTTCTGAAACTCCCTATTCATCGCCCTTTCAAGGGTGAGTGAGAGCAAATAAAAAGGGTGAGGGCAAATTTTACCCTCACCCTTCCGAGCGTACCCGGTTGCTTCCTGCTTCTTTCCCCGTCTTTTATAGGACAAGACAGACCATTGTCTACAGAAACAGTATAATAAATACCCTTTATATACTTAATCCGTTAGTTCACAACACTGAACAGTTTGTTCCAGCATTAGAGAACACTTTGTTTCAGTATAGAAAAACACTTTGTTTTCATATAATGGAACGAACTGTTTTGTTAAGGGAAACAAAGTGTTTTCTATAAGGAAACAAAATGTTTAGTTAAAGGAAACAGTTTGTTTTACTTAGCATACTGCCTGGAATGAATATACATCAAAAAATAGTAAAAGATAATGCAGGAACTATTGTAGAGGAATATAGAAAAAGGCACGAACTACGCAGACTTACGGAAAAGAATTTATCCATCCGTATTGTCTGCGTGATTCGTGCCCGAAGAAGGGTGTTTACTTCACGATTCCTTTGGAATTCTTGATGAAGTTGATGATATTGTGTATCTCGTCACTCATCGGTACTTGGTCTTCAATCTTCTGCAAGGCATCCTGCACGCTGAAGTTTCCCTGGTATACCAGACGGTAGGCATTTACGATATGGCGCAATACACGTTCGGTCACCTGGTGTTTGTGTTGAAGCACAGCAGCGTTGATACCGTGGTATTCTGCCGGATTACCGTTCATGATGATATAGGGCGGCACATCTTTTGATATGCGGCAGCCAGCTTGAATCAGTACCCAACTTCCAATGTGGCAGTATTGGTGCAGAATGACATTGCTGCTCAGAATGGTACAATCGTCTATCTGACATTCTCCGGCTACGGTAGTCTTGATACCCAGTACACAATGGTTGCCTATCTGCACGTCGTGGCAGAGGTGTACACCATCCATCAGGTAGTTTTCATTGCCGATGCGGGTAGCGCTTCCTGCATGGGTAGCACGGCTGATAACCACGTTCTCGCGGATGTCGTTATTATCACCGATAATCAGCATACTGCTCTCTCCCGTATAGTGGAAGTCTTGCGGTTCGGCACCCAGAACGGCATTGTGATGCACCTTGTTCCCTTTTCCCATGCGGGTACCGTGCAGAATTTTTGCCCCCGACATAATAATACAGTCATCACCGATTTCCACGTTCCCTTCGATAAATGCAAAGGGCTGGATGGTTACATTCTTGCCGATTTTTGCGGCAGAATCTACATAAGCTAACGGACTTATCATAGTAATTAGCGATTAATGATTAATGATTAGTGATAAATGGTTAGTGATTAGGATTTACTATTTCATTAATCGCTAATCACTAATCACTTATCGCTCATTTTATTCTCTTCCTCCTCCAAGCGCTTGATACAGACTGATGACTGCCTGCATGCTGCTGAAGGTGTCGGATACTTCTGCAAGCTGTGCGCTGAGGTAAGACTGCTCGGCAGACAAGACTTCCAGATAGGTCGACGTGCCTAAGTTAAACAATTCTTTTGTATCTGAGGCAGCTTGGCGGGCAGAATTTACTTGAATAGTGCGTGAAACAGCTTTGTCCTTCTCCATTTGATACAGATGCAGGGCGTTGCTCACTTCATTTCCGGCATTCAGCAGGGCGGTTTGGAACTGAATCTTAGCCTGCTCCTCTTGTGCCTTGGCTTGTTTCAGACGGGCAATGTTGGCACCGCGATAGAACAAGGGTTGCGTCAGCGAACCGATGACGGAAGCCAGCAGTTTGCCCGGGTTGACGATACCTGCACCGGAGTTATTGGTCCAGCCTCCCGAACCGCTCAATGTAATCTGCGGGTAGAAAGCGGCACGGGCGCTATTGGTGTTATAGTAGTTGGCAGCCAGTGACATCTCGGCAGCTTTCACGTCCGGACGGTTGGATAGCAACTGCAAGGGGATACCTACTGAAAATTCCGTAGGCAGCTGTTGCTCTTCCAGCACACCGCGTGCGATGCTCTGTGCCGGTTGGTGCAACATCAGGCAGAGGGCGTTTTCGGTTTCGCGTATGCTCTGGCGTATGTCGGGCAGTGATGCCATGACTTGAGCGTAGGCAGTGCGGCTCTGCTCTACGGCAGCAGAAGTGGTTCCGTAGATGCCTGCATCTTTCATGGCTTGCACGGTCTCCAGGTTCTTTTTCAGAATCTCGACGGTGCCTTCGGTGATTTGCAGTTGGCGGTCCAGCATCAGCAGGGTGTAGTACATGTTGGCTACGCCGGCGATGACTTGCGTCTGAACGGCTTGTTCGTAGAATTGCGTCTGCTTCAAGCTAACCTTTGCTTGTCGCTTCGGGTTCAGCAGTTGACCGAAGAGGTCGACTTGCCAGCTTGCGGTGACGGGCAGGGAGTAGATTTGTGTAGCCTTTCCCTTGTCCCAGCTGCTGACGGTTCCTTGCGGAGACAAGGCAAGCGTCGGAGCATAGGCAAGACGGGCAGACATCAGTGCGGCTTGTGCTTGTTTCACGTTCAAGGCGGCACTGCGCAGGTCACCGTTGTTGGTGAGTGCTTGCTCGATAAGTGTCTGCAGCTGCGGGTCTGTGAACACTTCTCTCCAAGGCAGATTACCGAAGTTGGCCGTATCTGCGGCTAATGTATCGTTCACGGACGCCGTGTCGCGATACAGTCCGGCAGTTGTTATGTCTTCGGGTCTGTCGTATGATTTGTAGATGTGGCAACTGCTCAATAAAGCAGTTGCGCACATCAGGCATATTATTTTCTTCATAATCGCTAATCGTTAATCACTATTTTGTATATTGTTCAATCTCCGGTTCTGCATCCGAGTTGTCCACATCTTCCCATTCCATCGGCTTGAATTTCTCCTGCAGGTACTGGAATGCCACGAACAGTGCGGGCACTATGAAGATTTGCAGAATCATACCGATTAACATACCGCCGATGGCAGACGTACCCAGCGTACGGTTACCGTTGGCACCCGCACCGGAAGCAAACATCAGCGGAAGCAGGCCGACAATCATTGCCAACGACGTCATCAAGATAGGACGCAGACGGGCTGCGGCACCTAATACGGCTGCCCAGGTGATACTCATACCCATTCTGCGGCGTTCGAGGGCAAACTCTACAATCAAGATGGCATTCTTGGCCAACAGACCCATCAACATGATGAGGGCAATCTGCATATAGATGTCATTGGACATCGTGCCCAGAATCATTTTCAGTGCCGGGATGCTGCCCAATGCGCCTATACCGCCTACAAAGAGGAAGCTACCCAGCAGACCGAACGGCACGGACAGCAATACGGATAAAGGCAGGATGTAGCTTTCGTACTGGGCACTCAGCAACAGATAAACGAATACGAAGCACAATATGAAGATGAGTCCCGTAGTGCTGCCACTCGTTTCGGCCTCTTCACGCGCCATACCTCCCAACTCATAACCGAAACCGGCAGGCAGGTTTTCCTGCGCCACTTCGGCAATGGCTTGCAGAGCCTGACCGGAAGTGTAGCCTGATGCGGGAGCCACCATCACCTTCATGGAGGTGTAGAGGTTAAAACGGCTGATGACGTCAGGACCATATACTTTCTTGATGGAGATGAACTGCGTGATAGGTGCCATCTCGTTGCCGTTGCGCACCTTGATGCTTTGCAGTGTTTCCATATTCTTGGTAGCATCAGGTTCGGCTTGTACCATTACGCGGTACATCTTACCGAAGCTGTTGAAGTTGGAAGCATACAAACCACCGTAATATCCCTGCAAGGTAGTCAAGATGTCATTGGGGCTGATGCCTGCTTTCTTACAAGCGGCAGCGTCAATGTCCAGCTGGTATTGCGGGAAGTGAGGGTTGAAGGATGTCTTGGCAGAGTTGATTTCAGGGCGTGCTTCCAGGGCTGCGTTATAGTTGTTCACTACGTCGAAGAAGTGGTTCAAATCACCACCCGTCTTGTCCTGCATGTTCAACTCGATGTCGCTTGAAGCCGAGTAACCCGGAATCATAGGCGGCGCGAAGAACAATACCTGCGCTTCCTTGATAATCTTTTGGGCGCGCATGTACAAAGTGGCGTACACAATCGTGGAGTTCTGCATCGTGGAACGTTCTTCCCAGTTCTTCAGCTTGATGATGAGTGAACCGTAGGAGGGGCCTTGACCGCCCAAGAAGCTATAACCTGAGATAACGGTACGTGACTGTACGGCAGGGTCTGCAGCAACCAAGCTGTCCACACGGTTCAAAATCTCTTGTGCGCGTTCTTGTGAAGTGCCCGGAGGCAGTGTCACAGCGCCCATGATGGTACCGGTGTCTTCGTTGGGCACCATACCGGTCGGGGTTATCTGCATGAATACGCCCAACAGTACAATAGAGCCGATAACCAGTCCTGCCGATATCCAGCGTTTCTGGATGAAGAACAGCACTTGTTTCTTATACTTGCCCAGGATACCGTTGTATGAGTCATTGAAGGATTGTTTGAACTTGTCGGTAGTCATACCTGCCAACGCCAGCACACTGATGATAATCATCAAGCTACACAGAATGGGGTGTTCGCTGAAGCTGAACAGACCGAAAATCATGCCCAGGATAGCTACCGTCACGAAGAGCAGTGTAATGCCGGGACGCATCAACCGGCCTATAGAGTCGGCATAACGTGCAATCATAATCTTGCGCGCTTCCTTGGCGGCAACGCCTACACGCTCTTTCAGACTTTCGTGTCCTCCATTATGAGGTTTCAAGAAGATGGCACACAGCGCAGGACTCAAGGTCAGGGCGTTCAGAGCCGAGAAACCGATGGCAATCGCCATGGTCAAACCGAACTGACGGTAGAAAGTACCTGCCGTACCTCCCATGAAGCTCACGGGAACGAATACGGACATCATCACCAACGTAATGGAGACGATGGCACCACCCAGTTCACTCATGGCGTCGATGGAAGCTGTACGGGCCGATTTGTAGCCCTGGTCCAGCTTGGCATGGACGCCCTCGACGACGACGATGGCATCATCGACCACAATCGCAATGGCAAGCACCATGGCCGAAAGGGTCAGCAAGTTGATACTGAAGCCAATCAGTTTCAATACAAAGAAGGTGGCAATCAACGCCACGGGAATGGCGATGGCGGGAATCAACGTGGAGCGCATATCCTGCAGGAAGATATACACTACGATGAACACCAGGATAAAGGCCTCGATCAATGTCTTGATTACCTCATGTATGGAAGCGAAGAGGAAGTCGTTGGCACTCTGTGCAATGTTTATCTTCAAGCCGGCGGGCAGTTTGCTGGAATAGTCGTCCAGTAGGGCCTCGATATCCGAGATGGTCTGCGTGGCATTACTGCCTGCCATCTGGAAAATGATACAACTCACGGCTTTATGTCCGTTTACCATATTGTTGAATCCGTATGACAGACGGCCCAGTTCCACATTTGCTACATCCTTCAGACGGAGTATTTCACCGTTCTCCAAGGCCTTGATGACAATGTTCTCAAACTCCGTAGTCTGTTGCAGACGTCCTTTGTAGCGCAGGGTATACTGGTAAGTTTGGTTACCGCGCTCACCCAACTGGCCGGGAGCCGCTTCGATGTTCTGTTCGCTCAAGGCAGCAACCACATCGTTGGGGATAAGTTTGTATTGGGCCATTACATCAGGTTTCAGCCAGATACGCATGGAGTAGTCTTGTCCCAATACCATGGCATCGCCCACACCGTTGACACGTTTCACCTCAGGGATAAGGTTGATGTTGGCGTAGTTTTCCAGGAACTCGATGTTGTACTGGTCTTTTTCATCATAGATGGAGAATACCATCAACATGGAAGTCTGGCGTTTACGGGTGGTTACACCGATTTTGGTAACTTCGGCAGGCAGCAAGCCTTGCGCCATGGAAACGCGGTTCTGTACGTTCACCGCTGCCATATCGGGGTCGGTACCTTGCTTGAAGTAGATGGAGATGTCGCCCGAACCGCTGTTGGTGGCGCTCGAACTCATATACATCATATTTTCCACACCGTTAATCTGGTCCTCCAGCGGAGCGATAACGGAGTTAAGCACCGTTTGGGCATTGGCACCTTGGTAAGTCGCACTTACCGATACGGTGGGAGGTGCAATGTCCGGGTATTGGGTGATAGGCAAGGTAGCCAGACCAATAACTCCTAAGATTACTATCAGGATGGAAATTACCGTTGATAGTACCGGACGGTTAATAAATCTATCTAATTTCATTTCATGAACAATTAAGGAATTAAAAATTGAAGAATTTTTTTATTTTTCATTCTTTCATTGAAACGCAGTCTGAATATTGCCTTCTTTCTGGTCTTTTAGGGCCTTCTGGTATTCGGCTTCCTTTTCAGCAGGCGTGATGGGCGTGATGGACTGTCCGTCCTTCAGGTTCTGTACCCCTTCGATAACGATTTTTTCGCCTGCTTTCAAACCTTCCGTCACGTAATAATACTTGCCGTCGTCTAAGCTGAACACTTTAACTTCGGTATTTTTCAGCGTGTTGTCCGGTTGCAGTACGAATACGAACTGCTTGTCCTGGATTTCGGTAGTGGCAGACTGTGGAATCATGATGACATCATGCAGCGGGTTGGGGAATACCACATTGCCGGTGCTTCCACTACGCAGCACGTTGTGCTTGTTGGGGAAGAGGGCACGCATGGTTACCGAACCGGTAGTCTGGTCAATGACTCCGCTGATTGTCTCCACGCGGCCACTGTCGGCATACATGGTTCCGTCGATGAGCTGCAACTGTACATTCGGCATCTTTTCCAGAATTTCCTTGGTGCTACCGCCTTCACGAATCTGTGACAAGAGTTGGCGTTCGGTCATGGAGAAGTAGGCGTACATTTCGGAGATGTCGGCAACGGTAGTCAGCGGGCTGGCTACGGAAGGACTAACCAAGCTACCTACGCGGTAGGGAATGCTACCTACTACACCGTCACTGGGGCTGGTTACACTGGTGTATGACAAATTGTTCTTGGCATTGACCAATTGGGCATTGGCTTGTGCTAGTTGTGCCTTTGTCTGTGCCAGCTGGTTTTCGGCCATTTGCAAATCGTAGTCACTGATGATGTTTTTCTTGTTCAGTTCACGTTTGTTGTTTACAGTCAGTTCTTGTGTGTTTACGGCAGCTTTGGCTGTTTCAACAGCAGCTTTGGCCGAATTTACGGCTGCCTGATACTGTACGGGGTCGATGCTGAACAACACTTGTCCTTTGCGCACTGTTGCGCCTTCATCCACGTGCAATTTTGTGATGAACCCACTCACCATCGGGCGGATTTCTACATCTTGTTTACCCTTGATAGTAGCAGGGTAGCTGTTTGTCAAGTTGGCAGTGGTGGTCTTTGCCTCAATCACTGCAAATTCGGGAGCTTTACCCGTTCCTTTGTCGCCTTGTCCGCAACTGCTGAGCAGTGCCAGGCAACATGCCAATAATACTAATCTACTCTTCATACTCTTTTTTGTTCTCTGTATAATTTTATATTCTTCTTTTTTTCGATTCTTGAAAGGCGTTTTTGTGTGTAATTCATGATTTAGAAATAAGGCAGGAAAAAGAAAACTGAATACTCCTATTCAGTTTTCGTCTGCAAAAATATTCTTTTCTTAGTATATAAGGGGTGAAACACTTCCTTTTTTAACTATGTTTCATACATAGATGAGAACGAAAGGACATTTTTTGATTAAAATACTGTAAAGCATACCGCTAATTGGCAGATAACCTTTATTTTTGCAGCATGTTAGAACGTAAACGCCATACTAAAATGAAGCCGCTTTTCCGCAGGTTGTTGGGGGGTGTTGCCATAGCTGCCGCACTGTATTCTTGTGCCAGTGTAGGCCGCATTGAAGGAGGACCTTATGATGAGACTCCTCCGCGTTTTATTTCCGGTACTCCCACGCCCGGCGCACTCCATCACAATAAAAATAAACTTTCCATTGAGTTCGATGAATTTATCAAGCTTGACAAGCCGAATGAGAAGATTGTAATATCCCCTCCGCAGGTGCAGCAGCCCGAAATTAAGTCTAATGGGAAGAAGGTGGTCATCACCCTGCAGGATACATTGAAACCCAATACCACTTATACATTCGATTTTGGTGATGCCATCCAGGATAATAATGAGGGGAATCCCTTGGAGAATTTCTTCTATTCTTTCTCTACGGGCGACCGTCTCGACTCTATGGCTGGGGCCGGGGCCGTACTGAATGCGGCCAATCTTGAACCGGTGAAAGGAATGCTGGTCGGTCTGCATGCCAATCTGGCCGACTCCGCTTTTACCAAACTTCCTTTTGAGCGGGTGGGGCGTACGGACAGTCGCGGACGCTTCTCTATCCGTGGAGTGGCTCCCGGCAAGTATCGCATTTATGCCTTGCAGGATGCCGACCAGAATTTTGCCTATTCCCAGCCGACGGAAGTGATAGCTTTTAATGACTCTATCATCATTCCTTCCATGGAAGAGCGCATGCGCCAGGATACGACCTGGATAGACTCGCTGACAGTAGATACGATTGTAGAACGTCAATATACCCACTACCTTCCGGATGATGTTCTGCTGCGTGCTTTCAAGGAGCTTTCCTTCTCGCAACGTTTTTTGAAGGCCGAACGGTTGACTCCGGAGAAGTTTTCGCTCTATTTCACTGCTCCGGCAGACACGTTGCCTTTATTGAAAGGATTGAACTTTAATGAGGAAGATGCGTTTGTTATAGAACAGCCTACCGGCCGGAACGATACGATTCATTATTGGATAAAGGATTCTCTGCTCTATAAGCAGGATTCCCTGAAAATGAGTATCACCTATTTGTATACGGATAGCCTGAAACGATTGGTACCCCGTACCGATACTTTGAATGTGCTGGCGAAGTTGACATACGACAAGCAGCAGAAGCAGGAAGCGAAGGAAAAGGAACAGAAAGAGCGTGAGAAGAAAAAGAAGAAGTTGAAGGAAGGTGAGGTGGAAGAGCCCGAGCCGACGGAATTCCTGGCTGTAGATGTGTATGCCCCTTCTGCAATCGATGTATATGATTATCTTACTCTGTCGTTTACGGAGCCGGTGGCAAGCATAGATACCACCGCTTTCCATCTGAAACTGAAAGTGGACTCGTTGTGGCAGGATATCCCGTTCGACTTTATGCGCGACTCTTTGGACTTGAAGCGTTATAATCTGTTTGCCGAATGGGCACCCGGCGAAAGCTATACATTTGAAGTGGATTCTGCTGCCATACGCGGGTTGTACGGGTTGTTCTCCGACAAGATAAAGAAGGACTTCAAGGCCAAGAAGCTGGAAGAGTACGGGCAGATATTCTTTAATGTGCATGGAGCGGACTCTCTGGCTTTTGTGGAACTACTGGACGGTCAGGACAAAGTGCTGCGCACGGTGCCGGTGGTGGATGGGAAAGCCGATTTCTATTTCCTCAATCCGGGCAAATATGGAGCGCGGCTGATAAATGATACGAATGGGAATGGTGTCTGGGATACGGGAAACTATGCCGAGAAGCGCCAGCCTGAAATGGTTTACTATTATCCGATGGTTCTGGAGCTTAAAGCGAACTTTGATTTGACCCAGGAATGGGATATTAAGGCCAAGTCCCTGGATAGGCAGAAGCCGGACGAACTAAAAAAACAAAAACCAGATGAAGACAAGAAAAAGCAAAACAGGAACAAAAATAACCGCAGTGGCAATAGCAGCCGCAACAGTGGTAGAGGCCATAGCTATTAGGCGGAAGCAATTGTTCATTCTATTAATGGTGGGAGCGGTCTGTTTGGGAACCTCCCAGTCTGTTCAGGCCCAATGTACTGCAAAGAATGAAGCTTTCCAGTCGGGCGAGCATGTCATGTACGATTTATATTTCAATTGGAAGTTCATTTGGAAGAAGGTGGGTCTGGCAAGCCTCACTACCAATGCCACGACTTACCATTCCGAGCCTGCATTTCGCTTTAACTTGCTTTGTGTAGGCAGTAAAAAGACCGATTTTTTCTTCAAGATGCGTGATACGTTGACTTGTTATGTCAGCGATAGGTTGGAGCCGCTCTACTTCCGTAA